>WNGG01000024.1_pt1 | contig 282362 bp, 262 predicted proteins | sample 5400661 | NCBI WGS metagenome assembly WNGG01 (sample SAMN13153372, study PRJNA577476) | soil metagenome | isolation source: 100 cm soil or saprolite under Garry oak tree replicate 1 | place: USA:California | collected 2016-06-15
CAGCTTGGAAGGCTGATGCTCTACCAACTGAGCTACGCCCGCGCGCCGAGTGGTGGGGGAAGGATTCGAACCTTCGTAGGCTGACGCCGGCAGATTTACAGTCTGCTCCCTTTGGCCACTCGGGCACCCCACCTCGCCGGCAGCGTTCGCGTTCCCCCAACGTCGTCTTTTCGCCCCCAGTGACAACGCACCCCGCGTTCCCAAGGCGCGGGGTGTGTCGAACAGTACTCCTCCTCTTCGGCAACGTGAGCTGACGAAGGGACTCGAACCCTTAACCTGCTGATTACAAATCAGCTGCTCTACCAGTTGAGCTACGTCAGCTGGCCGACGCCTGAATGTTCCAGACCCGTAGCTTAACCGGGGAGAGCCGCTCGTGCAAGGGACGTACCGGAAAGAACTTAGGTCAGTCGCCACGTGGTCCCAGCAGCGCTGTCTTCGATCTCCACGCCCCGGTCGCGCAGCTCGGCACGCAGTCGGTCGGCCTCCTTGAAGTCCTTGGCTTTCCGGGCTTTGTCGCGCGCCGCGACGCGGGCTTCGATCCAGCGCTCGAGCTCGGGGTCCGCGGCCTTGCGGGTGGGGAGGATGTCCAGGACGCTCATGGCGTCGTTCAGCGCTGCCAATGCCCGCTGGGCCCCCGCTCCCTCCCCTCCCCCCCCCGCGCTCGGTTGCCGATCCAGCTCGCGATTCCCAGCCCGGACGAAGTCGAACAGGGCGGCGCAGGCCCGCGGGGCGTTCAAGTCGTCGTCGAGCGCCGCGCGCAACTCCCGCGCGTAACCATCGGCCAGCGCGCCGAGCGCGCCGCCGTCACGCTCACGCGCCGGTCCTTGCGCGACGCGCGACACGCGATCGCGAAATTCGCCAAGCCGCTTGACCGCCTCCGCCGCCCCCTCGAGCGCGTCGTCGCTGAAGTCGAGCGGCTGGCGATAGTGGGTCTGCCAGAACAGGAGCCGCACCGCCGCGGCGTCCACGCCTTGCTCGCGCAGGTCGCGGGCCGTTAGAAAGTTTCCGAAGCGCTTCGACATCTTGGTGCCGCGCACGTTCAGGAATGCGCCGTGCAGCCAGTAGCGCGCGAAGGCGCACCCCGTGGCGGCTTCGGACTGCGCGATCTCGTCCTCGTGGTGCGGGAAGATCAGATCGACGCCGCCCGCGTGGATGTCGAGCGTCTCGACGGCGGGGCCGATCGCCGCGAGCGCCATGGCCGAGCATTCGAGGTGCCACCCCGGGCGCCCCCGCCCGAACGGTGCCTCCCAGGCCGCGCCGACCTGCTCGTCGGCGGGCTCGGCCTTCTTCCAGAGCGCGAAGTCGCGGGGATCGTCCTTGGCGTATTCGTCGCTCGCCACGCGCGCGCCCACCTTGATCTCCCGCCGGTCCAGCTGCGAGAGCCGACCATACCCGGGGAACTTGGAGATCGCGAAGTACACCGAGCCGTCGTCGCCCGTGTAGGCCACACCCCGGTCCAGGAGTCGCCGGACGAGCGCCACCATGGCGGGCACCGAGTGCGTCGCTCTCGGGTACGCGTGCGCCGGCCGGATCCGAAGGTAGTCGCGATCCTGGTAGAACGCGGCGATGAACGGCGCCGTGTAGTCCTCGAGCCGCTGACCCGCCGCCGCGGCCGCCTTGATGGTGCGGTCGTCCACGTCGGTGAGGTTCATGATGTGAAACACGTGGTAACCCGAGAACTCGAGGTGGCGGCGCAGCAGATCTTCGAACAGAAACGTGCGGAAGTTGCCGATGTGCGCGTAATTCCACACGGTCGGGCCGCAGGTGTAGAGCGTTACCCGCCCCGAAACGAGCGGCTGGAACTCTTCAATGCGGCGAGTGAGGGTGTTGTAGAGGGTGAGGGTCATCGGTGACGGCTGAAACGTAGGAAGGGAGGCTGGGAGCGTCAACGCGCGGCGACGCCGCGGCGGCCACCTCGCACACGACCGGCCCGGCGCGGAACACCAGCACCCGCGTGCGCACCCAGCCGCCGGCGGCGGCCTCCGCCGGCGCCAGCAGCCCGCGGCGGATCAATCGGGCCGCGACATCCGTCACGACGAGCAGGGGGGTGACGCCGTCACCCGGACGCAGCGAGGGCGCGGACACGCGGCGAGACTATCAGCGACGTCGCGGACGACCGGTATCCGATCGCCGCCGATTGAATCAGAAATCTGCGCGTCGCTTCGATCCCCAGGCTGAAGCCCGGGCTCGGCCTTCACTGTGCCAAAGCACATGCTGTCCTTCAGGACCGTGTCCGCCGAGCCCGCCCTTCAGGGCGGGGACTATTTCGCGGCCAGCGCATCCCGCACAATCGCATCGACCAGCGGGCTGGGGTCGAAGCGCACTGGATCGGTCGCCGGAAGCCCAGTCTCCACAGCGGCACGCCGCACGGCGTCCCGCGCCTCGGCCTCGGTCATGTCGAACGTGTTGAGGCAGATGCCGAGCACCTTGGTTGGCCGGACCGGCGCGGCCGCGCGCTCGTAGAGGGCGACCAGCTCCGGAAGCGGCGGGATCGGCACCCACGGCTCGCGACCGTGATAGTCGCCGATGAAGTCGCGCGTGGCCTGGTGGCACAGGATCAGCCCGTCGGGGCAGGAGCCGTGCAGCAGGCCGAGCGTGACGCCCGAGTAGCCGGGATGGATCAAGCTCCCCTGCCCTTCCAGCAGCACGATGTCCGCGTCCTGCGCGCCCTCGAGGACGAGCTGTTCGGCCGCGCCTGCGACGAAGTCGGCCACCACGGCGTCCACCGCGATGCCCCAGCCCTCGATGAAGATGCCCGTTTGCCCGGTCGCCACGAAGCGCGCGCGGTGGCCCCGCTTGACCAGTTCGTCGCGCAGCTGCAGCTGCGCCGTCATCTTCCCCACGTTGCAGTCCGACCCGACGGTGAGGACGACGTAGGCGTCGACCTCCGCCGCGCGCCCGTCCGCGATCGGCAGGTGGGCCGGTGGCTTGCGGACGTCGTGGATGCGCACGCCCTTCGCCCGCGCCAGGCCGCCCAGCTCCGGATCGTCGCCGATGAACGTGTGGAGCCCGCTCCAGACCTCGAGGCCGCGCTCGATGGCGGTCCGGAGCCAGCCGCGCCACTCCGGGGGCAGCTGGCCGCCCGCCGGGGCGATGCCGATGAGCAGGGCGGTCGCGCCCCCCCCGAGCCCGAGGCCGCGCTCGAAGTCACCGACGACCGGGATCCGGCCGCCGAACCCCAGCACGTCCTGGGCGGTCCTCCCCGCCTCGACCCGATCGAAAACGCCCACCACGCGCTCCGGGAAGTACCGGATGCAGGAGTTCGCGGTCTTCGAGGTGAGCGGGCCGAACTGGCCGTCCGCGACGATGAGGAAGCGGTGCTGGCGAGGCCGGAGCATCACTCGGCGATGGCGACTTTGGGCGTCCGGTGCTCCCCGGTCGCGCGCAGCACGGCGGGCTCGAGGTGGCTGGTGTCGCCGTACAGCTCGCCCTGCACCACGTGGCGCAGGACGACCATGGTGACCGCGAGCACCGGAACGGCCACCACGAGCCCGACGACGCCGAGCAGCGTGCCCATGATCAGGACGCTGGCGATCGTGAGCACCGGCGGCAGCGCGACCCGGCGCTCCATGATGCGCGGCACCACGACATTCGCCTCGACGACGTGCACCCCGACGCCGAGCGCGATCACGGCGAGCACCTTGAGCCAGTCGCCCGAGCCGACCACGAACAGAGCGGGCAGGAGCGTGGAGCAGAGGCTCCCGAAGAACGGCACCACGGCAACGAGGCCGGTGAAGATGCCGAACGCGAGCCAGTAGGGCACGCCCAGGACCCACAAGCCGAGCGCGGTCAGCAGCCCGAGCACCAGCATGGCGAGGAGCTGTCCCACGACCCAGGCCCGGAGCGTGGCGCCGGCGTCGTCGAGCACGCGCGCGCCGACCGCGCGGTGCTGCGGCGCGACGAGCGATAGGATGCCGTCGCGGTACAGACGCGGCTGCCGCGCGAGGTAGAGGGCCATCACGACGACGCTGGCGCTCTCGATGAACAGCTTCCCCCCGGCGGTGACGTACGGCAGGATCGACACGCGGAGGAAGCTGGCGGCATCGTCGATCAGGCCGGCCACCAATCCGGAAGCCGGGTTCGCGAGCTCGGTGTTGCGCAGCACCGGGTACTCACGCGCCCAGGCGGCCACGACGTTTTGGATGTTGGTGAGTGTCTGCGGCAACCCGGAGACGAGCGCCTGGGTCTGCTCGACCACCGGCGGCACGAGCAGCGCGCCGATGCCCAGCACCGCGGCGAGCGTCGCGACGACGGCCGTGGTCAAGCCGAGCCAGCGGGCCACGCGGAACCGCCGCTCGAGCAGGTCGGTGATGGCCGAGAGGTACACCGCGCACAGTACGGCGATGAAGACGAGCAACAACACGTCCACGACCCGGACCAAGAACCAGATGGCCAGGGCGGCAACGAAGAGCGCCACGAACGTGGCGCCCGACAACCGAGTGGGGGACGGCTCCGTGTTCAGCGGTGGTGCTCGGGGTCGTCATCCTCGACCAGCTCGGCCTCGGCCGCGCCCTTGCCGAGCTGCTTCGACTCGCTCGGCGCCGCCGCGGGGAGCAGCCCCATCTTGCGCTTCAGATCGAGCAGCTGCTGGTCGGCGTCCGCCTTCACTTCCAGGCTCTGAAACTGCTTCACGAGCGTGTCGCCGGAGAGGTCCTCGTTCACCTCCGCCGCGGCGATCAGCTTGCGCTCCTCGTGCTCGATCTGCTCGGTCATGCGCTCGAACGTCTCGAACACGCTCTTGTCGCCGATCGACGACATCGTCTCCTGAATGCGCTTGTGCGCCTCGGCGCGCTTCTGGCGAGCGATGAGGATGTTCTTCTTGCGCTTCGCTTCCTCGATCCGGTCGTTCAGCTGGCGCAGCGACAGCTTGAGCTTCTCGGTCTCCTCGCGGTGCTTCAGCCACGTCTCGTGCAGCTGCACCGCGCCCTGCGCGTGCTCGTTGTGCCGCAGCAGCGCCTGCTTCGCGAGGTCGTCCCGCCCCTCCTGCACCGCCAGCACCGCTCGGCGCTCCCAATCCTCGGCGCTCTTCTTTTCCGTGTCCACCTGCGCCGAGAGCCGCTTCTCGTCAGCGATGGCCGCCGCCACCTGCTGCTTCGCCTTCGCCAGCTGACTCCGCATGTCCACGATCAGCTGGTTCAGCATCTTCTCCGGATTCTCGGCGCGCGAGATCAGGTCGTTGATGTTCGATCGGATCAGCGTCGAGAGGCGGTCAAAGATTCCCATGAGGGTCCTCGATGTGCTGGCGGGGCGTCACTGTCCCGCGCCCAACTTGCGCTCCCGCCGCTCGGCGAGCAGACGCTCGGCGAAATCTAAGCGCTCGGCGAGCTCGGAGACCTGGCCCTGGAGCTGTGAGACCTGCTCCTCCAGCGCGGCCAGGCGCTGCGGGTCCTCACCCGTCGCGCCCCATCGGCCCCGGGCCCGCGTCCGGATGCGCTCGGCCAGCGCGTCGCCCATGGGGGTCCGAAGGATCCACCGAACCGTCGCGCCCCCCACCAGGATGACGACCACGAACGCCACGAGCGGCACCACCATGCGGAACACATAGTTCGGGTCCAAGCCGGGAGGCAGAGGTGGGTGTTGCATCATGTGGACCCCGTACGCCGCCCCCCGGGCGGCAGTTTCCCCGCTTCCCCGTCCCGCGCCTTGGCCAGCAGTCGCTCGGTAAAATCTACCCGCTCCGCGAGTTCCGCCACCTCCCGGCGCAGCTCGTCCACGGCCGCGAGCAGCTCCTCCTGCCGCGTCTCGCTCCCGGGCGCCGCCGGGCTGTGCGCCTGCAGCCGCGCGGTGTACGCTTTGCTGACGGTCCGGGCGATCATCCAGGCGAAAAAGCCGCCGAACAAGACCACGGGGATGAGCACCGCCAGCGCTTCGGGGTTCATCAGCTCCGCGGCGGCGCGAGCCGCTCGCCTTCGCGCTTCTGCGCGAGCAAGCGTTCGGCGAAGTCCAACCGCTCGGCGAGCTCCGCCACCTCGCGCCGCACAGCCTCGATCTCCTGATCGAGCGCTTCCTTGTGCTCGGCGAGCTGCGCCCGGAGCTCGCCCCCGTCGGCCGTGACGCCCTTGCCGCGGATACGCTCGGCAATGGCCTTCCCGATCGGCGAGATGGCCAGCAGAAACAGAGTGCCACCCCCGAAGAGGAACACAATCGCGAGTACGCCCTCTATATCCATTGTCAGCGCGGCGGCGCGAGCCGATCGGCCCCGCGCTCCTTCGCCAGCAGGCGCTCCGCGAAGTCGAGCCGCTCTTCCGCTTCCGTCAGCCGACGCTTGAGCTCGTCGACCGCGGCGAGCAGCCGCTCCGCCTCGCCCCCGAGCACGACTCCATGCTTGGCGGCCTTCATCGTCATCCATTGCTCATCGTGCTTCGACCACCCGCGGATCCACTCCGCCAGCGCTCTCCCGACCGATCCTGAGAGCACGAGCGTCGCGCCGACGACCAGCGCCAAGCCGACGACCCCGACCGCGGGTGCGAATTCTCCCATGCGATTGCTTCCTCCTCCTCGTGAACTTACCGACCTAGTCGCCGACCGCCAGCACCTTACGCAAGAATTGGCCGGTGAACGACGCTTTGGTGCGCGCCACGTCCTCCGGCGCCCCTGCGGCCACCACCGCGCCGCCCGCCGCGCCCCCCTCGGGACCGAGATCGATCACCCAGTCGGCCGTCTTCACGACGTCCAGGTTGTGCTCGATCACCACGACGGTATTCCCCTTGTCCACCAGGCGGTGCAACACGTCGAGCAGCAGACGCACGTCTTCGAAGTGCAGGCCGGTGGTCGGCTCGTCCAAGATGTAAAGGGTACGGCCCGTGTCGCGCTTGGCCAGCTCGGTGGCGAGCTTGACCCGTTGCGCCTCGCCGCCGGACAGGGTCGTGGCCGACTGGCCGAGGTGGATGTAGCCCAATCCTACGTCGTTCAAGAGCTCCAGTTTCGTGCGGATGCGCGGCTGGTTCTCGAAGAAATCCAGCGCTTCGGCCACCGACATGTCGAGCACGTCGGCGATCGACTTTCCTTTATATCGCACTTCGAGCGTCTCGCGGTTGTAGCGCCGTCCCTTGCAGACCTCGCACGGCACGTACACGTCAGGGAGAAAGTGCATCTCGACCTTCACCAGGCCGTCCCCCTGGCAGGCCTCACACCGCCCGCCCTTCACGTTGAAGGAGAATCGGCCGGGGCCGTAGCCGCGAATCTTGGACTCAGGTAGGTACGTGTAGAGCTCGCGGATCGGGGTGAACAGGCCGGTGTAGGTCGCCGGGTTGGACCGCGGGGTGCGCCCAATCGGGCTCTGGTCGATGTCGATCACCTTGTCGATCTGATCGAGCCCCTCGATACGGTCGTGCGCTCCCGGCATCACCTTGGCGCGGTAGAAATGGCGCGCAAGGGCGCGGTACAGGATGTCGGTGACGAGCGTCGATTTCCCGGAGCCCGAGACGCCGGTCACCGCCACGAACAGCCCGAGCGGGAACTCCACGGTCAGCTCACGGAGATTGTGGTGGCGGGCCCCGATCACCCGGAGGGCGCGCTCGGGGTCAGGCGTCCGGCGCCTCGGCGGGACGGGGATGCGCAGCTCGCCACGCAGATAGCGCGCCGTCAGGGAATCGGGGTGCCCGACCACGTCCGCGAGCGGGCCCGCGACCACGACCTCGCCGCCGTGCCGCCCCGCGCGGGGCCCGAGGTCGAGGATGTGGTCGGCCGCCCGGATCGTTTCCTCGTCGTGCTCGACTACCAGCACGGTGTTCCCCAGGTCCCGGAGCTCCCGCAGGGTCGCGAGCAGCCGTGCGTTGTCCCGCTGGTGCAGCCCGATGGACGGCTCGTCGAGGATGTAGAGCACCCCCACGAGCCGGCTCCCGATCTGGGTCGCGAGCCGGATCCGCTGGGCCTCGCCGCCCGAGAGCGAGTCGGCGGACCGTCCCAGTGTGAGGTATTCGAGGCCCACGTTGCGCAGGAAGCGGAGCCGGTCGTTCACTTCCTTGAGGATGGGCCGGGCGATGTTGGGGTCGAGCCCCGCGCCGGCGCGCCCGTTGCCACGCAGCGGAACGCCCTCGAAGAACGCAAGCGCGTCCGTCACGGGCAGCTCCACGACGTCGCCGATGCTCTTGCCGTTGACGAGCACGGAGAGACTCTCAGGCCGCAACCGCTTGCCCCCGCACGCGGGGCACGGCTGCTCGACCATGTACTCCTCGAGCTGCTCCCGCACACTGTCGGAGGCGGTTTCGCGGTAGCGGCGCTCGACGTGCTCGAGCACCCCGCCCCACCCCGATTCGTACTCGCCGTGCCACCGCTCGCTCGAGTATTGGAACGTCAGCGTGCGACCGGGCGCGCCGGACAGCACGACCTTCTTCACGGGGGCGGAGAGGTCCTTCCACGGCGTGTCGAGGTCGAACTTGAACGCGCGCGCGAGGCTCGGCAGGACGACCTTGCGGAGATAACCGCTCGGCTCCCCCCACGGGAGGATGACGCCCTCGAGGATCGAGAGGCTGGCGTCGCCCAGCACGAGGTCCGGGTCCACCTCGCGCTTCGTGCCGAGCCCCGAGCATTCGGGGCACGCGCCGAACGGCGAGTTGAACGAGAACTGGCGCGGCTCGAGCTCGGGAAGTGACAGGCCGCACTGCGGACAGGCGTACCGCTCCGAGAAGAGCGTGGACTTGGCTCCCCCCCCGCCGCGTTGCTGGACGACCTCCACGGTGCCGTCGGCGGCCTTCAGCGCCGTCTCGATCGAGTCCGCCAGCCGGCCACGGTCGGCCCGGCGCACCACCAGCCGGTCGACCAGCACCGCGATGTCGTGATTCTGGCGCCGGTTGAGCTTGGGCACCTGCGCGAGCTCGTACGTCTCCCCGTCCACCCGCGCCCGCACGAACCCTTGCTGCTTCGCCGCCCCGAGCACGTCGCGGAACTCACCTTTGCGGCCGCGCACCAGCGGCGCGAGCACCTCGATCCGCGTCCCCTCGGGCCACTCGAGTACGAGGTCGGTGATTTGCGAGGCGCTCTGGCGCTCGATGGCCGAGCCGTCGCGCGGGCAGTGCGGCGTACCGAGGCGCGCCCAGAGCAGGCGGAGGTAGTCGTATACTTCGGTGATGGTCCCGACCGTGGAGCGCGGGTTGTGCCCGGCCGATTTCTGCTCGATCGAGATCGCGGGAGAGAGCCCTTCGATCGCATCCACGTCGGGCTTTTCCATGAGGCCGAGGAACTGGCGCGCGTACGCGGAGAGCGACTCGACGTAGCGACGCTGCCCTTCAGCGTAGATCGTGTCGAACGCGAGCGACGATTTCCCCGAACCCGAGAGCCCGGTGATCACGGTGAGACTGTTGCGCGGGATCTCGACGGTGATGTTCTTGAGGTTGTGCTCGCGGGCGCCGCGGACGACCAACGACTCGCTGGACATAGACTCGGAGGCTACTCGGATTCCTGGTCGCCGGTCAACTCTCGGGGCTGGGACGGTAGAGGGCGGTAGAGGCTGCATTCACGCAGGCCGTCTCCCGCCGTCCTCTACCGTCTTCTACCGTCCTCTACCGCCCTCTACCGCCTTCTACCGCCTTTGTCTTGCTTAACCCCCTCCGGTTTCCTAGGTTAGCCCTCCCCCCAATGGCCCAAAGCGCGCTGGTGGTGCTGACGACGCTCGCAACTGAGCAGGACGCGCGGGCGCTCGTCACAGCCCTCGTGGCGGACCGCTTGGTAGCTTGCGGGACCCTCTTACCGGGCGCCCGCTCGATTTACCGGTGGGAAGGGAAGGTGACGGAGGAGGGTGAGGTGGTCGTGCTGCTCAAGACCGACGCGTCGAAGTGGTCCGCGCTGTGCGCCGCGGTGCGGGCGAAGCATCCGTACCGGGTGCCGGAGCTGCTCGCGCTTCCCGTGGAGCGCGGGCTCGATCTCTACCTCTCCTGGCTCGCGAGCGAGGTGGCCGGGTGATCCGTAAGCGCGAGCCGCGGTGGCAGTCGGCGGCCGAGCGAGCCCGGGTGGCGGCGGAGCTGATGCAGGAAGCCGAGTCGCTCACCGAGACCAGCACGATCGCGTCGCCCGCCGACGTGGCGCGCGCCAGCCTGCCGCCGCCGATCCGCGTCGAGCTGCCAGTCGAGGTCGCTGCCGAGCCGGTCCCTAACCCCGTCCCCGCCCCCGACCTCACCGCCACCTCCACGCCCGCTCCCGCCTCCGTGTCTGCGCCGGCGGAGGCCCCGACGCCGAGGGGCGAGGACGCACTCGCGTCAGAGCCCCAGGACGCGGCGGCGCTCGTCGAGCGGGCGGGTCGGCTCGCCGCAGCCGGCGACTACGCGGCCGCGCAGCGCGAGTACGATCGCGCGCTGGGCGTCGCCCCTGCACACGGCGCGGCGCTCACCGGTCTGGGCGTGCTGCTCTCCCGCCGCGGACTGTGGAGCGCGGCGGTGCCGCCGCTGCGGCAGGCCGCGGAGGTGGACCCCGGCCGTGCGGCGGCCTGGTATTACCTCGGCGAGGCGTTGAATCACCTGGACGACCTCACCGGCGCCCTCGCCGCCTACGAGCGCGCCGTGGAGCTCGAGCCCGGCAACGTGAGAGCGCTGTACGGTCTCGGGATCGTGCTCGACCGCCTCAAACGGCCGGACGAGGCGACGCGCATGTATCGACGCTCGCGGGAGGCCGCCGGCAGGTGATCCGCGTGGTCGTGGACGATCTGGCGCACTGCGCGTCCGACGCGATCGTCCGCCCGGCCACGGCCCGTCTCGATCCGACGACGCCGGTGGTCCGCCGGCTCGAGCAGGTGGGCGGCGCCGAGTTCGTGGGCCGCCTGCGGGTCCAGAAGGAGCTGCCGGTCGGCGCGGCGGTGGTGACGGGAGGCGGGGGCGATCTTGCGGCGGAATTCGTGATTCACGCGGTCATCCAAAGCGACACCGAGCCCGTCACCCGCGAGGGTGTGGCCCGCGCTTGGCAGTCGGCGCTGGAACAGGCACGGGAGTGGGAGTTCGCGAGGCTCACGGTCCCGCCGATCGGCACCGGGGCCGGGAATCTCGCGGTCGAGGACGCGGCCACGATCATGGTGCGGGTGCTCAGGGCGCACCTTGGCGACGCGGCGTTCCCGACCGACGTCTCGTTCGTGGTCGAGACGCCGGCGGATCGTGAGGCGTTCGACGCCGCCCTCCGCCGGGGCGGGGGGGCGGGGGGGGCAGCGGAGTCGTGACGCGGCGCGGCTGGGCGGCGACGATCCTGACGGCGTGGGCGGCGTCGCTGGGATGGCTCGTGCAGCGCGAGTTCTTTCGCTCGACCGGGGCGCGCCTCGCCGAGGCCGCCCTCAGCGTGCCCCCTGGGGCGGCGTACTATCGGCTCGACGTCGGGCAGCAGCAGGTCGGCTTCAGCTCGTCGACGATCGACACGGTCGGCGCCACCATCCAGGTGACGGACGTCCTCGTGCTCGACGTCCCGGCGCTCGGCGTCATGCACCACACCGGCGCCATGAGCCGCGCCACGGTGACCCGTTCTCTGCGGCTCCAGCGGATGGACGTGCGGATGGCCGGCGACCTCGGCCGATTCGCGGCGCGCGGGATCGTGAGCGGCGATACCTTGCTCACCGTGACGCTGCTCGTCGGGGCCGACTCCCAGATCACGCGCGTCCCCCTCCCCCGCCCGATCGTCCTGCCGACCCTGATGCCGTTGCGGCTCGCGTTCAGCGGGACCATGAAACCCGGCAAGACGTATGCGGTCCGGGTGTTCGACCCGTTCCTCCTGGCCGCGCGCGACGTCGAGGTGACGGTCGCCGCGGAGTCGACCCTGGTGATCGCCGACAGCGCGGGCTACGACTCGACCGCGCTCGCGTGGGTCCCGGCGCACTTCGACACCGTGCGCGCGTTCCGGATCGAGGAGCGCTGGGGAGGGGCGGGGGGGGCGGGGGGGGCGATGACGAGCCGCGCGTGGATCGACGCGCAGGGGCACATCGTGCGCGCCGAAACGCCGGCGGGGTTCACGCTGGAGCGCTCCGCGTTCGAGCTCGCCTTCACGAACTTCAGGAAGCGCGACACCGCGCGCGCGGCCCGCGCGAGCGCGGGACGCGGCGCGGGGGACGTGGTCGCCGCCACCGCGATCGCGGCCGGCGCCGCGCTGCGACCGCGCTCGCCGTCGCAGCTGCGCGTGCGGCTGAGCCGGGTGGACCTCGCGAACTTCGACCTCTCCAGCGGGCGACAGCGGCTTGCAGGCGACACGCTAATCGTGCAGCGCGAGGCGCCGGCCCAGCTCGTGGCGCGCTACGACCTGCCGGCGCGGGGGGCGGGGGGGCCGGGGGAGCCGGGGGGGCCGGGGGGGCCGCTCGCCGCCTTCCTCGCTCCCGAGCCATTGATCCAGAGCGACGACCCGCGGATCCAAGCGCAGGCCCGCCGGATCCTGGGGGGGGAGCGCGATCCGGCCCGCGCGGCGCGGCTGCTCCTCGATTGGGTGCACGACCACGTGACCCCAACGGTCACGGGGAGCGCGCCGAGCGCGGTCCAGGCGCTCGAGACGCGACGCGGCGATTGCAACGAGCTCACGGTGCTGTTCGCGGCGTTGGCGCGCGCGGCCGGCCTGCCCGCGCGCGCGGCGGCGGGCCTCCTCCAGCTGGGGGACCGCTTCTACTATCACGCATGGCCGGAGGTGTACCTCGGCGATTGGGTCGCCGTGGACCCCGTGCTCGGCCAATTCCCTGCCGATGCCGCGCACCTCCGGTTCACGGTTGGCGGATTGGCGCGGCAGGCCGAGCTGGTGCGGCTGATCGGACGCCTGAGGCTCGAGGTGCTATGATCCGGCTGGAGAATCTCACCAAGCACTTCGGCAGCTTCGTCGCGGTCGACGACGTATCGCTGGAGGTGGGGCGCGGCGTGTTGTACGGCTTCCTCGGGCCGAACGGCGCCGGCAAGACCACCACGCTCCGGATGATCGCGGGGATCCTGCGTCCCACGGACGGGCGCGTGCTGCTGGGCGGCGACGACGTGCACGCGAACCCCATCGCGGCGAAGCTCAAGCTGGGGTTCATCCCCGACCGGCCCTTCGTGTACGACAAGCTCACCGGCGCCGAGTTCCTCCGCTTCGTGGCCGGGTTGTACGGTCAGGAAGGCGAAGCGGTGGAGCGGCGCATCGCCGAGCTCCTGGAAGTGTTCGAGCTGGCGAGCTGGAAGGACGAGCTGGTCGAGGCGTACAGCCACGGCATGCGTCAAAAGCTCATCATCTCGAGCGCCCTCATCCACCGCCCGCAGTACATCGTCGTGGACGAGCCGATGGTGGGCCTGGACCCCAAGGCCGCGCGGCTTCTCAAGGACATCTTCCGGCAGTTCGTCGCCCGCGGCGGTACGGTGCTGATGAGCACGCACACGCTCGAGGTCGCCGAAGTGATGTGCGACCGCGTGGCCATCATCCAGCACGGCCGCATCGTGGCGGAGGGGACTGTGGGCGATCTGCGGCGCCAGCACCGGGCCGGTGACGCGAGTCTGGAGGAGCTGTTCCTGAAGCTCACCGGCGGGGTCCACGTGCGAGAGCTGGCCGAGGTGCTGGGCGGCGGGGACGGGGACGAGCGGGCGCCGTGAAGCAGCCGTCGCTCGCCCGCGTGCTCGAGCCCAAGTGGCGCACCGCGCTGCAGCGCATCCGCGAGGAGCGGTCGCGGGGGGGCAGCGGTAAGCTCCTCATCCTCCTGGCGGTCGGCCTGGCGTTCTGGGTCGGCGTGTTCGGCCTGCTGTACCTGATCCTCAGGCATTTCCGCGGTGTGGAAGAGCTGGGTCCGCTGCTCGCCGGAAAGCTGCTCGGCTTGGTGCTCCTCTCCTTCATATCGATCCTCGTGCTCTCCAACGTGATCACGGCGCTGTCGAGCTTCTTTCTGGCCAAGGACCTGGACCTCTTGGTCTCAGCCCCGGTCGACTGGTTGCGGATCTACCTCGCGAAGCTGGGGGAGACGCTGCTGCATTCGTCGTGGATGGTGGCGCTGATGGCGGTCCCGATCTTCGCGGCGTACGGAGTGATCTACCACGGCGGGGTGCTGTTCGCGCCGTACGCCGTGCTCACTCTGGTGCCGATGCTGGTGCTCCCCGCAGTGGTGGGATCGGCACTGACGCTGGTGCTCGTGAACGTTTTTCCCGCGCGGCGGACCCGGGACCTGCTCTCGATCATCGCGCTCGGCGCCGCGGGCGGGGTGGTCCTCCTGATGCGGGTCATCCGGCCCGAGCGCCTCACGTCGCCCGAAGGCTTCCGCAACCTGCTCGACTTCATCGCCGTGCTCCGGACGCCGACGTCGCCGTTCCTGCCCAGCGAGTGGGCCACCCAGGCGACCATGACCTTTCTCCGCGGCGGCGTCGATCCTCAGCCGCTCGTGCTACTCTGGACCACGGCGGCCGCGTTCGTCACGCTGGGCGCGCTGCTGCACCGCCGGCTGTTCGCGCCCGGCTTCACGAAAGCCCAGGAGGGGGCGGAGCGGTTCGTGCGGGGCGGCATCTGGCGCTCGACCGTCGGCACGCTGCTCCGCTTCCTGCCCGTCGCCAAGCGGGAATTCGTCATCAAGGACATCAAGCTCTTCTTCCGCGACACGACGCAGTGGAGCCAGCTGATCCTGCTCGCGGTCCTCGTCGTCGTGTACCTCTTCAACATCAAGGCGCTGCCGCTGCACAAGGGCGAGCCGGTGGGGTTCTTCTACGTCACGCTCGTGTCGTTCCTGAATCTCGGCCTTGCCGGCTTCGTGCTCGCGTCGATCGCCGCCCGGTTCATTTTTCCCGCCGTCTCGCTCGAGGGCCGGCACATGTGGCTCTTGCGCTCGAGCCCGCTCGACCTGCGAGCCCTGCTGTGGTCCAAGTATTGGGTCGGCACCGTTCCGCTGCTGGTGCTCGCGCTGCTGCTCACCGGCCTCACCAACGTGCTGCTCGAGGTGCGACCGTTCATGATGGTGGTCGGACTGGTGACGATCTGCGGGCTCACGTTCGCCGTCTCGGCGATGGCCCTGGGGTTCGGCGCCCTGTACCCGCAATTCGAGACCGAGAACGCCGCGCAGATTCCGACGTCGTTCGGAGGACTGGTGTTCATGATGGCCACGATCGCGCTGCTCGCGCTCGTGATCTTCGTGCTGTGGCAGGCGGTCTACTCGTACGTCCGCGCCGTGTACGAAGGGCAGCCCGTGGTCGTGACGTGGTGGATGGTGCTCTGCTTCGGCGTCGCCGCCGGGCTGTGCGCCGCGGCGACGGTGATCCCGCTCCGGGTCGGGCTGAAGCGGATGGAAGGCTTCGAGTTCTAGCTCCAGGCTACAGCGGGAAGTTGATCCCTCCCTCGACGTTGAACGACGTCTGGTCGGCGACGACGAACTTCGCCTCGAGGAAGGGCTTGAACGGCCGCGCGCGGCGGCCCTCCCACCCCGCGAACAGGTTCGCCCCGGCGTCGCTCGCCCCCGACGCGTGCAGGTAGGCGAACCCGCCGCCGAAGTAGAAGAACCCGTATGCCGTCGGCGGGTGGTACTTGAGGTCCGCGTTCAGCCGGAACGGCGAGCCGGTCGCGCCCGGATAGAACTCCGCGGAGGGCGCGAGCGCCCACCGCCGCCCCACCGGCAGGTTGAGCTGGCCACCCAGGAAGACATGGTCGGCGTTGAAGTCGTACCCGAAACGCGGGCCCACCGACGGCTGGTCCACCATCACGGCGCGCCCGCCGCGCATCCGACGCTGCGCGTCGGCCGCCGTCGCGAGGACCGCCAGCCCCGCGAGAACGATCGCGATCCGTACTGTGAGCCTGCTCACGCCGCCGCTCCTCGGTTGAAGGACGCACAGTGATAGGGAAGTGACGTGTCAAAATCAAGAGCCTACGCCGCGACGCGAGCTCCACAGGAATGACAGTAGCTCGCCTCGCGCTCGAGCGGCGTGCCGCAGCGCGCGCAGTAGCCGGGCGCGATCGCCAAGCGGCGGCCGCATTCCGAGCAGAACGCGGCGTCGCTTTCCGGACGGAGACCGTGGGTCGGACAGACGGGAGCGCGCTCCGGCTGGCGGGCGAGCCCCGCGACGGCGGGCGCCCGCTGGGCCGCCGGAGCGGGGCTCGCGCGCGACCCGGTGTCGGCTCGCAGCGCCGTCAGCGCTTCCGCCGTGTACTTCGCCTTTAGGGCGTCATAGTCCCCATCGGAAAGCTTCCCCGTCGCCCGATCGAACTCGATCTCCTTCAGCGCGCGCAGCGCGACGGCTTGCGGCGATAGGTCGTCGTCCGGATCCTCCCCTTCGTCCCCTTCTCCCCCGTCCTTCGTCCCCCATCCCTCGAATTCGGGATGCAGGATCGGCCTGAGGACGAAATAGACCACGCCCGCCGCCAGCAGAATGCCCGCGACGAGCTCGGCCATGCCGGTCAGAGCGGGAGGCGTTCGAGCTCGCGGCGCAGCCGATCGAGCTCTTCCGAGGAGGCTGACACCGCCCGCACGGGCTCGGCGGCGGCCGCGGCTGCGGCGCGTCGCGACCAGCGCCGCAGCGCGACGGTGAGGATCGCGGCCGTCACGACGATGAGCAGCGACGGGGTGAAGTAACCCGCGAGGTTGAAGCCGCGCTTGGGCGGCGCCATGAGGATCGCCACGCCGTTCTGTCTCACGAACTCGTCCAAGATCTGCTGCCCCGTCTTCCCCGCGTGCGCCAGCGCCACCACATGGCGGTGCATCGCGGGACTCGTCGTGCAGTTGAAGTCCGTCGTCCGGCAGGTGTAGACGTCCTGGTTACAGCCGCAGGTGCAGTGGATCTGCTTCTCGATCGCCTGGATCGCGGCGTCGTTGTCGGCGGCCGCAACGGGAGAAAGGGGTCGCCCGGCGCGGGACGGGTCCCACAAACGTCCTGAAGGCCCAGTCCCGGGAAGGGAATCTGGATCCTGAAGCGTTGCACGACGCCACGACGGCACGTTGCCCGACAACGCGAGCACGCTGGTCGCACCGAGCACCAGGAACTCCCGGCGACTTACGGGTGACGTGCCGTCGTGCCGTCGTGTCACGCTCATTTCTCTTCCACTACCAAGCGTACCGCGTACCCCGCTTGCGACCGCTTGGTGGTCGGCGAGCCCCCCGGCCACATCACGATCAGGCCGCCCAGGGCCACGACCATCCCACCGTACCACACCCACCATACGAGCGGGTTGATGGTGAAGCGGAACACCGCCCGCTCCGTGCCGTCCACCACCCCGCCGAGCACGACGTACAGGTCCTCGCGCAGATCGCTGCGGATGCCCACTTCGGTGGACGGCTGGAACGTCGGCCGCCCGAGCCCGTCCACGTGCTGGCGCTTCTCGGTAGTCATCACGCCCAGGCGCTTGCCGTCGCGGCGCACATCGAGGGTGGCCGCGGTGACCTGACGGTTGAGCGCGTCATACTGCGAGATGCCGAGGTGGGTGAGCGTGTAGGTCCAGCCATAAGGGCTGCGAATCGTGGCGGATTCCCCTGGGCGGAGCGTTGCTTCGGTCTCGGTCTTGAACGCCATCCCCGCGAATGCGACGAACAGGAGGACGATCCCGGTGTGCACGATGTAGCCGCCGTAGCGTCGCCGGTTGCGCGCCAGCAGTCGCGCCAGCGCGAGCGGGTAGCCCTCGCCGTACTGGCGATGGCGGGCCCGCGCGCCGCGAGCAAACTCCTGGACCACGGTCGCCGTCACGAACGCGCCCAGCCCGATGGCGACGAGCGGATAGACGTCCCGCATCCCCGCGACCAGCAGGATCAGGATCGTGAAGCCGCCGACCGTCGCCGGCACCGCGAACTGGCGTTGCAGGTTCGGGAGCGAGCCGCGGCGCCACGCGATGAGCGGCCCGATACCGGTGAGCCCGAGCAGCCCCAGGCCGAGCGGGATGTTCACCTGGTTGAAGAACGGCGGCCCCACGGTGACCTTGGTGCCCTGCACCAGCTCGGACAGGATCGGGAACAGCGTCCCCCACAGCACCGAAAACGCGATCCCCACGAGCAGCAGGTTGTTGAAGAGGAAGCTCGCCTCGCGGCTCACCATCGACTCGAGGTGCGCCTCGGCCGTGAGGAGCGGCAACCGCTTGGCGTACAACGTGAAGCTCGCCGTCCCCGCCGCGATCAGGAAGAACAGGAAGAAATAGCCGACGCTCGACTGGGTGAACGAGTGGACGCTCGAGATCACCCCGGACCGCGTGATGAACGTGCCGAAGATCGAGAGCAGCCACGACCCGATGACGAGCGCCAGGTTCCACTTCTTCAGCATCCCGCGCTTCTCCTGGATCATCACCGAGTGGAGGAACGCGGTCATCGTGAGCCACGGCAGGAGCGACGCGTTCTCCACCGGGTCCCAGGCCCAGTAGCCGCCCCAGCCGAGCTCGACGTAGGCCCACCACATGCCCAGGCAGATTCCGATCGACAGGAACAGCCACGAGAGCAGCGTCCACTTGCGGATCGCCACGAGCCAGTCGGCGTCGAGCCGTTTCGAGAGCAGCGCCGCCATCGCGAACGCGAACGGGATGGTGATCGAGATGTAGCCGAGGTACAGCATCGGCGGGTGGAACACCATGCCAGGGTTTTGCAGCTGGGGGTTGAGGCCGCTCCCGTCCAACGGCGTGTAGGGCAACCGCTGGAACGGGTTCGCCTGGCCGAACAGCATCACGGAAAGGAAAAACGCCGCGACCGCGCACACCACGCCGGCGACGTACGGGAGCAACGGGCGGTGACGACGCGCGGTGAGCAGCATCGCGAGCGACCCGAACAGCGAGAGCACGCTGGCCCAGAAGAGCAGGCTTCCCTTTTGGCCCGCGTACAGCGCCGACCACGTGTAGAAAATCGGGAGATTGCGGCTGGTGTAGGCGGCGACGTACTCGACGTTGAAATCGTGCTGGAAGAGCGCCCACTCGAGCGAGAAGACCGCCGCGAGCAGGGCGGCGCACATCGCGAACACCGCGTGCCGGGCGCTGCGCTGCAGGTCGGGCCGCGCCGTCACGCCTCCCGCGAAGCCCGTCAAGGCCCCCCAAATGGCGACGAGGAAGGCCAGCCAGAGGCACAGGTTCCCGAGGACGGTCATCTAGGCCTTGGGGACCGCTTCGTAGCGCGACCCGCACTTGGCCAGCACGTTCGTCGCGTAGATCACGCCGTCCTTCTGGAGCCGGCCCTCGACCACCACCTCGACGCTGTCGTTGAACGTGTCGGGCGCCAGGCCGTGGAACACCACGGGATAGCGCGCGCTGCCGTCGGTCACTTGGAAGCGCAAGGTCTGCGTGGCGACGTCGCGCGTCACGGTACCGCGCACCACGTGCGCGCCGACCTTCATCCCGACGTTATAAAAGGACGGATCCACAGCAACCTTCTGCGACAGCTCGCTCGGGGTCAGGAAGTACTGCCCGGTCTGCTTGATCCCCGACGCCATCAGGTACCCGACCGAGCCGACGATCAGCACGGCGCCGCTGGCGAACTTGGCTCCCGCGTTCATGCGGAATTATACCTCACCGGGGCTGCGCCTGCTCCAGCGCCCAACGCACGGCGTCCTCGGGCCGCTGGACCCTCGGCATATCTAGAGCCGACGTGAAGGCATCATGCAGTCCGACGACCGGGGTCTGGATCCGCTGGGCGAGCGCGATCTCGGACAACGTGCCCCACCCGCCGCCGATGGCGATCACGGCTCCGGCGGCGCGGACGAGCAGGGCGTTGCGCATTTCGCCCATGCCGGTCGGAAGCGCGACGTCGATATGTGGGTTCGCGTCGGCCGGGTCGCTCCCGGGCAGGATCCCGACGGTCAAACCTCCGGCCTGCCGCGCGCCGCGCGCGGCCGCTTCCATCACGCCACCCAGGCCGCCGCACAACAGCACCGCCCCCGCCGTCGCCAACAAGCGACCGACGGCGGCCGCCCACTCCGCCTCCTCGGTGCTGCAGGTGCTGCCGCCGACCACGGCGATGAGCGGACCCCGGCTCACCTACGGCTCCGGGCGCCGGCGGCGGCCCAGTGAAGCGCGGTGTCCACGGCGCGCCGCCACCCGGCTTCCCCGGCGCGGACCGCGCGGGCGCGGGCGCTGGGAAGGAAGCGCTTGTACCGGCGGCCCGCGAGGAACTCGCGCGGCGCCTTCCACACGCCGAGCGCGAGCCCGGCGAGCGCCGCAGCGCCGAGCGCCGTGGTCTCGACCACGTCGGGGCGCGCCACCGGGACTCCCAGCAGGTCCGCCTGGAACTGCATCAGGAAGTCGTTCGCCGCCGCGCCGCCGTCGACCTGGAGCACGTGCAGCCGCAGCCGCGCATCCGCCGTCATGGCGTCGAGCACATCCTTGGTGCTGAACGCCATCGCCTCGAGCGCCGCCCGGGCGACGTGCGCGCGGGTCGTGCCCCGGGTGACGCCCACTAGCGTGCCGCGGGCGTTGGGCTCCCAGTACGGCGCGCCCAGGCCCACGAAGGCGGGAACGAAGTACACGCCGCCCGTGTCCGGTACGTCGAGCGCGAGGTGCTCGGTCTCGCCCGCGTGATCGATCAGCTTCAAGCCGTCCCGCAGCCACTGGATCGCGGCGCCGGCGATGAACACGCTTCCCTCGAGCGCGTACACGGGCTCGCCTCGCGGCCCGCAGGCGATCGTCGTGAGCAGGCCGCGCGCCGACTCGGCGCGCCGCTTGCCGGTGTTCAACAGCAGGAAGGCGCCGGTGCCGTACGTGTTCTTCGCCTCCCCGGGATCCACGCAGCCTTGGCCAAACAGCGCCGCCTGCTGATCCCCGGCGATCCCCGCCACCGGGAGCTCCGTGCCCAGGTGCTCGCCCTCGCACACGCCGAACTGTCCGCTCGACGTGCGGATCTCCGCCAGCGCCTCGGGCCGCACGCCGAACAACCGCAGCAGATCGGGGTCCCAGCTGCGCGTCGCGATGTTGTACAGCATCGTGCGCGACGCGTTGGTGTGGTCGGTCGCGTAGCTCTTGCCGTTCGTCAACCGGAACAAGAGCCACGTGTCGATCGTGCCGAACACCGCCTCGCCCGACGCCACGCGCCGCTCGAGCCCGGGCACGTGCCCAAGCAACCACTCGATCTTAGTCGCCGAGAAGTAGGGATCGAGCAGGAGCCCCGTGCGCTCGCGAATGAGCGCTGCCTTGCGCTGCTTAGCGAGCTGGGCGCAGCGCGCCGCCGTCCGCCGGTCCTGCCACACGATGGCCCGATGCAGGGGCCGTCCGGTGTCGCGCTCCCACACGCACACGGTCTCGCGCTGATTCGTGATCCCCAGCCCGATCGGGACGACCTTCGCCTGTTGGAGCGCTTCACGCGCCGCCTCGAGGGTCACCCGGAAAATCTGCTCGGGATCGTGCTCCACCTCGCCCGGCTTGGGAAAATGCTGGGTGAATTCGCGGTAGCCCTGACCCAACAGACGGCCGTCCGCGCTCACCACGAGTGCGCGGGAACCGGTCGTCCCCTGGTCGATGGCGAGGATGGCGGTCACGCCCGGTCTCCGTCGCCGAAGGGCGGCTGTCTCAGGCCGCGGTCGGTGACGTACCGACTGACGTAGCGCGCCGGCGTCACGTCGAAGGCGGGGTTCAGCGCTGCGGCGCCCGCCGGCGCGACCGCCCGGCCCGCTACCGTCTTCACCTCCTCGGGCGCCCGCTGCTCGATGGGAATGCCGCCGCCGTCCGCGAGGGCGTGGTCGATGGTCGACGACGGCGCCGCGCAGTAGAACGGGACGCCATGGTGCAACGCGAGCACGGCGAGCGAGTAGGTGCCGATCTTGTTCGCGAAATCGCCGTTGACCGCGATGCGGTCGGCGCCCACCAGCACCAGGTCCACCTTCGCCTGCCGCATCAGCGACCCGGCCGCCCCGTCGGCGATGACCGTGCACGGAATGCCGGCGTGCGTCAGCTCCCAGGCGGTGAGGCGCGCGCCCTGCAGCACGGGCCGGGTCTCGTCCACGAACACGTGCACCCGCCGGCCAGCGTCGTGCGCGAGGTAGATCGGCGCGAGCGCTGTGCCGATCCCGCCAGTCGCCAGCGCCCCCGCGTTGCAGTGGGTGAGCACCGTGGCCCCATCCGGCAGGAGCGGCAGACCAGCCTCGCCGATCCGGCGGCACATCGCGCGATCTTCCTCCCAGATCGCCGTCGCCTCAGCCTGGAGTCGCTCCCAGATCGCGGGGCCGTCCCCCGCCGTGACGGCCGCGACGCGCGCCATGCGATCGAGCGCCCAACGCAGGTTCACCGCCGTCGGCCGGCTCGCGGCGAGCAGCTCCACCAGCGGCCCCAGGCGGCCGAGAAACTCGTCGCGCGTCGCGCCCCGCCACCCGCGCGTCCCAGCCACGAGACCCATCGCCGCGGCGATACCGATCAAGGGCGCGCCCCGGACCTGCAGGGTGCGGATCGCGTCGGCCACGGCTTCGACGCTCTCCAAGTCCCGCTCGATGTGCGCCTCGGGCAGCGCGCGCTGATCCACGATGCGGACCGCACCCGAAGGGCTCCAGGCGATGGCTTGGACGGTCATAGCAATGCGGAATGTGGAGTGCGGAATGCGGAGTGTAAATGGAAGGTCGGACCGCAAATCGACGCCCGCGCCGCCATTCCGCACTCCGCATTCCACATTCCACACTATCCGTGTAGGATTCCTGCCATGGGATACCAAACTCTCCTGTTCGAGCTCAAAGACGGCATCGCGCTGATCACCATCAACCGCCCCGACAAGCTCAATGCCCTGAACGATCAGGTGATCGACGAGCTCGCCCATGCGGCCGAGCGGATAGCGAGCGAAGACGCGATCAAGGGCGCGATCCTCACCGGCGCCGGCTCGAAAGCGTTCGTGGCCGGCGCTGACATCGGCGACCTCGCGAGCCAGGGCCCGTTCGACGGCAAGGCCCGTGCGCTGCGCGGCCAAGCGACGCTGCGCCGTCTGGAGACCTGCGGCAAGCCCGTCCTGGCGGCGATCAACGGCTACGCGCTGGGGGGCGGATGCGAACTCGCGATGGCGTGCCACCTCCGCATCGCGAGCGAGACAGCCCGGTTCGGGCAACCCGAAGTGAAGCTCGGCATCGCACCGGGCTACGGCGGCACGCAGCGCCTCCCGCGGCTGGTGGGAAAAGGCCACGCGCTGCGCCTGATCCTCACCGGCGAGATGATCGACGCGCGCGAGGCGTACCGCATCGGACTCGTCAATCAGGTGGTCCCCGCGGCGGAGCTGCTCGCGACGGCCGAGCAGACGCTCCGAGGCATTCTCGCGATGGGCCCCCTGGCCGTGCGACTGGCGCTCGAGGCGGTGGACCAGGGCCTCGAGATGACCCTGGACGAGGGTCTGCTGCTCGAGGCCAATCACTTCGGGCTGCTCGCCTCCAGCCGAGACATGAAGGAGGGGCTGACGGCGTTTCTGCAGAAGCGAGCACCCCGCTTCGAGGGGCGCTGAGCCCACAACGACTTAGCCAAGTAAGTCTTGCCAGGACAATAACTTCTGGGTATTTTTGGGGGGTTGTCTGAGGCTCTCGCGGCGGCTGCCGCGGTGCGCCACGGGATGCCCCGTGGCGCGTTTTCGTAGGAGGGTGGATGACCGAAGGCAGCCAAGGCGGGCCGGGGCGGCGGGGGGGCCGGGGGGGCCGGGGGGGGAGGGGGGGGAGGGGGGGGCAGGGGGCTCGACCGCAGGCCGTGGGGGAGGCGCTGCGCAGCTACCTCGCGAAGAGCGGGTTGGAGAAGCGGCTGGCCCAGGCGCAGGTCATCCCGGATTGGCCGCAGCTGGTCGGACCGCAGATCGCGGCGGTGACCGAGCCCGAGAGCGTGACCCCCGATGGGACGTTGTTCGTCCGGGTGGCGACCAGCGCCTGGATGACGGAGTTGCAGCTCATGGCGCCGCAGATCATGGCCGCCATCAACGCGGGCCGCGGCGCCGGACGGATCGAGCACGTACGCTGGCTTCTCTCACACTAGAGCTCTATGGCGAAGGCGAAACCCCGAGCCCGGAAGAATAAGGGTAACGGCGACTACCAAGCCGATTCGATTCAGGTCCTGAAGGGCCTCGAAGCGGTGCGGCGCCGCCCGGCGATGTACATCGGGTCGGTGTCGGGTCGCGGGCTCCACCACCTCGTCTACGAAGTGGTCGACAACTCGGTGGACGAGGCGCTGGCGGGCCACTGCACTCGGATCGACGTGACGATCCATCAGGACAACGCCGTCACGGTCGTCGACAACGGCCGCGGCATCCCCGTCGACATCCACAAGACCGAGAAGAAGCCGGGCGTCGAGGTCGCCCTCACCGTGCTGCACGCCGGCGGCAAGTTCGACAAGAGCACCTACAAGGTGTCGGGCGGCCTGCACGGGGTGGGCGTGTCGGTGGTGAACGCGCTGTCGGAGAAGCTCGAGGTGTGGGTCGACCGTGACGGCGAGCGCCACCACATGGCGTTCGAGCGCGGCGACACGAAGAAGCAGCTCGAAGTCACGGGGAAAGCGAAGGGCACGGGCACCACGGTGTGGTTCAAGCCCGACACTACGATTTTCACCGAGACGCGGTTCGACTACGCCACCATCGCGAATCGCCTGCGCGAACTGGCGTTCCTGAACAAGGGGCTGACCATCACGCTCAAGGACGAGCGCAAGGGTCAGCAGAAGGAGGAGACGTTCTATTACAAGGGCGGGCTCGGCGAGTTCGTGAAGTACCTGCTCGCCAACCGCAAGCCGCTGCACCCGAAGCCGATCACCTTCGAGGCGTCGCGCGAGGGCGTGGAGGTCGAGGGTGCGGTCCAGTACGACGACGGGTACAACGACAACACGTTCTCGTTCGTCAACAATATCAACACGCACGAGGGCGGGACGCACCTCACGGGCTTCCGCGCCGCGCTCACCCGCACCATCAACGAGTGGGCCAAGAAGGACGGCTTGCTCAAGAAGGAGGAGTTCACCCTGACGGGCGACGACATCCGCGAGGGCCTCACCGCGGTGCTCCACGTCAAGGTGAAGGACCCGCAGTTCGAGGGGCAGACCAAGACCAAGCTCGGCAACTCGGAGGTCGAGGGCATCGTGAAGAGCGTCGTGAACGACGCGCTGGGCGAGTTCTTCGACAAGAACCCGAGCGTCGCGCGCGCGATCATCGCCAAGGCGTTGAGCGCGGCGCGGGCGCGCGAGGCGGCGCGCAAGGCGCGCGAGCTGGTGCGCAAGAAGAGCGGGCTCGAGGGCGGCCTCCTGCCCGGGAAGCTCGCCGACTGCACGGTCAGCGACCCGACGCTCACCGAGCTCTACCTGGTCGAGGGCGACTCGGCGGGCGGCTCGGCCAAGCAGGGGCGCGACCGGAGCTTCCAGGCGATCCTGCCGCTGCGCGGCAAGATCCTCAACGTCCAGAAGGCGCGCATCGACAAGGTGCTGTCCAACGAGGAGATCCGGACGATCATCACGGCGATCGGCACCGGGGTGGGCGAGGACTTCCAGCTCGGCGAGGCGCGCTACCACAAGATCATCATCATGACGGACGCCGACGTGGACGGCGCCCACATTCGCACGCTGCTGCTCACGTTTTTCTACAAGGAAATGAAGGACCTGATCGACGCGGGATACATCTACATCGCGCAGCCGCCGCTCTACCGCGTGGCCAAGGGTAAGGAAGAGTTCTACGCGTACGATGAGAAGGAGCGTGACGCCTGCGTGAAGCGGCTCACCAACGGCGAAGTCGGCCACGGCAGCATCATGATCCAGCGCTACAAGGGGCTGGGCGAGATGAACCCCGACCAGCTCCGCAATACCACCATGGACCCGGCGCGCCGCACGCTCCTCAAGGTGACCATGGAGGACGCGGTGGAAGCGTCGGACTTGTTCGAGACCTTGATGGGGGACGAGGTGGAGCCGCGGCGGAAGTTCATCGAGGAGAACGCGAAGTTCGTGCGGAATTTGGACGTGTAGCGGGAGAACTCGGCCGGGCTACTTCTCCCGCTTCCCCCTCCCCGTCTCACGCGTCAGCTCCTCCACGCCGTCTCTCGAGACGCGATGTGAAACGAGCGGCAGCGGCGGCTCGCCGAGCCGGTCGCGGATCACGATCGCCTGCGCCAGCGCCTCGAAGGCGACCTTGATGCCGCCCGCGTCCTTGGCGAACACGGACGCGATCGGCTCCCCCGCCAGGACCTTGTCGCCCGGCTTCACCGTGATGACGAACCCGACCGTGGGGTCGACCGCGTCCTCGACCTTGAGGCGCCCGCCGCCCATCGCGACCACCGCGCGGCCGATGGTCCGGGGCTCGACCCGAAGCACCACGCCCGTGCGCGGGGCATTGTACACCTCGACCTCCTGCGCCTGGGGCAGGACCGACGCGTCTTCCACGACCTTCGGGTTGCCGCCCTGCGCCGCAATCACCTGCTCGAACTTCTCGGCGGCGAGGCCCGACCCGAGGGCGTTCTCGAGGCGCTGCCGGGCCTTCTTGGAGGCGTGCTCGACCCCGGCGGCGAGCAGCATCTCGACGCCCAGCGCATAGGTCACCTCCATCAGGTCGTCGGGCCCCTCGCCGCGGAGCGCGAGGATGGCCTCTTCCGTCTCGAGCACGTTGCCGCAGGCCCGGCCGAGGGGACGGTCCATCGCCGTGAGCAACGCGACGGTGGGGCAGCCGCGGTCTTCGCCCAGGGCGATCATCGCCTGCGCGAGCTCGAGGCTCTGCGCGAGCTGGGGTAGGAAGGCGCCGCTCCCGCGCTTCACGTCGAGCACCAGCGCGTTCAGTCCTTCGGCCAGCTTCTTCGACATGATGCTCGCGGCGATGAGCGGAATCGCCTCCACGGTGCCGGTCACGTCGCGCAGCGCGTAGAGGCGGCCGTCGGCGGGCGCGATCTCGGGTGTCTGCCCGATCAGGGCGCAGCCGAGCTTCATCACCTGGGCCCGGATCTCGGCGAGGGAGAGGTTGGTGCGGAACCCCGGGATCGCCTCGAGCTTGTCGAGCGTGCCGCCGGTGTGGCCGAGGCCCCGGCCGGACATCATGGGCACGGCCACGCCGCACGCGGCCACGAGCGGCGCGAGCACGAGCGAGACCTTGTCCCCGACCCCGCCGGTCGAGTGCTTATCGACGCGCGGCGTGGGCCAGGAGTCGAAGGACAGCCGCTGGCCGGAGGCGAGCATCGCGTCGGTGAGGGCGGCGAGCTCCTGGCGCTCCAGCCCCCGCAGCACCACGGCCATCAGGAGCGCCGCCATCTGGTAATCGGGCACGCGGCCGTCGGTGTAGGCGGCGACGAGCGCCGACCACTCCTCCGGCGTGAGAGCGCCGCCGTCACGCTTGCGCTCGATGAGCGGCACGACCAACATTACCGACCACCCCTCATGCGGAGCCTGTGATGCGCGGTGTCCGACCGCTGGTACTCGTGTCGCTCGCGGCGAGCGCCGCCACTGGTCCCCTCGCCGGCCAGACCCCGGCGACGGTGGCGGAGCACCTCGCCCTCGGGGACAGCGCGTACGCCGCGCTCGCGCCGCAGCAGGCGCTCGGGCACTACCGGGCGGCCCTCGCCATCGACTCCACCAACTACCAGGCGCTGTGGAAGGCGGGCCGCGAGCTGGTGGACATCGCCAAGCAGATCGAGGGCAAGGACGACTCGTCGAAGCATCTGCGGGACAGCCTCTACAGCGCGGCGCGGGCCTACGGCGACGCGGCCGTGCGCGTGAACCCCAACGGGGCAGACGGACACTTTACGGTCGGCCAAGCGCTGGGCCGGCTGTCGCGCACGCGCGGCGGCAAGGAGCGGGTGCGCTTCGCCAAGCTCATTTACGACGAAGGCATGAAGGCAATCGAGCTCGACTCGACCAACGATGGCGCCTACCACCTGGTCGGGGCGTGGCACGCCGAGGTGAAGCGGCTGTCCGGGTTCCAGAAGTTTTTCGCCAAGGCGCTGTTCGGCGGCGGGTTCCTCGACCGGGGGAACTGGGACGACGCCCAGAAGTACCTGGAGAAGGCCGTCGCGCTGAAGCCGAAGAACATCTTCCACAAGATCGAGCTGGCCGAGGTGTACGTCGACCTCGGCAAGTACTCCAAGGCGCGCGAGCAGCTCGCCGGCATCGATACCCTGCCGATCGCCGACGTGCTCGACCCGGCGTACAAGAAGGAAGCCAAGCAGGTCCTCGACGATATCAAGGGCGAGAGGGACGAGAGTTAGGGCCGGCCCTGCATCAGGCGCTCGATCTCGTCGGTGGTGCGCGGGGCCCCGGCCGACAGCCACGCCGCGCCCGTGGCCGTGACCAGCACGTCGTCCTCGATCCGCACGCCCAGGCTCTCCAGCGGCAGGTAAATGCCGGGCTCGATCGTGAGCACGATGCCGGGCCGCAGCGGCGTGGTGTAGTCCCCCACGTCGTGCACGTCCATGCCGAGCCAGTGCGAGAGACCGTGGATGAAATAGGCGTCGCACGTCTGGTCGCCGCACAGTCTGCCCGAGTGGGCGCGCAGGTAGTCGCGGGCGACGCGGTTCAGCTGGCCAACGGTCGTCCCCGGCCGGGTCGAGTCGAACGCCACCCGCTGCGTCCCGAGCACGAGATCGTAGATCGCCTTCTGGCGCGGCGTGAACTTCCCGTTCACCGGAAACGTGCGCGTCACGTCCGCGGTGTACTGGCCCCACTCGGCGCCGGCGTCGATCACCACGAGGTCGCCGTCCCGGGTCCGGCGCCGGTTCACGTCGTAGTGGAGCGTCGTGCTGTTGGGCCCGCTGCCCACGATCGAGGGGTAGCCCACGCGGTCGGCGCCGTTCCGGCGGAACCCGGCCTCGAGCAGCGCCTCGATCTCGTATTCCCACATGCCCGGCCGCGCCGCCTGCATCGCCGCGATGTGGCCGAGCACCGAAATGTCGATCGCCTTCCGCAACCGACCGAGTTCGTCCGCGTCCTTCACGAGCCGCAGCGAGTCCACGAGCGGGCGGACGTTGCGCACGTCGCGTCCCCCGAACGCGAGGGCGCGGATGCGCTCCTCGTCGCGTGTCGTCTGATCGAGCGGCACGTAGAGCGGGCCGAAGCCGGACAGGACCGTCCCCAGCACGCCGTCTAGTGAATCGGTGGGCAGCACGCGCGGGATACCCGAGAGGCGCGCCGCCGCCGTGTCGGGACCGAGCCGCAGCCCGGTCCAGCGCTCTCGCCCAGGGTTGCGCGACGGAAGAAACAACGTCACGTCTGCGCCGTCCCCAGCCCCGCCCGCGATCATCAGGAGCCACGCGTCCTGGGTCTCGAGCTCGGTGAAATAGAAGAACGTGTTGTTCTGACGGAAGTCGTTGTCCTGGATGTAGTCGCGCTCGACGTCGCGCTCGTGCGCAGCGGGAATCAACACCACGCCGTGGCCGATGCGGGCGAGCAAGGCGCGGCGCCGCGCGGCGACGGCCGCGGTGTCCACCGGGCGGCCCATGCCCGGCAGCGCGGGGACTGGCGTCCAGGCGCCGAGCGGCGCGGGGACCGGCGCGGGACGCCCCTGCGCCGCGGCCGCGGCGGCGCCCGCCGTGACGCAGAGTGCGAGAACGACCGGTCGCATGGGCACCGAAGCTACCGCGCGGCGTGTGACGCGGCAACTTGACGCGACCTTCGCCGCGGACACAAACTATGCCATGCATTCGTCCGCCGCTCCGATGGGGGGGGCCGGGGAGGCCACCGACGCGGAACGCCTCGCGGCGCGCGTGGGCGACCTCGAGCGCGAGCGCAAGCACCTGCTCGCCGTCATCGAGATCCTCAAGGAAGTGTCCACCTCCTTGCACTTCATCGACATCCTGCAGGCGATCGCGCGCAAGCTGGGGGAAGCGTTCGGCCTCGACCGCTGCTCCATCTTCCTCGCCGAACGCGGCGGCACGTCGGTGCGACTCGTGGCGTCCTACGAGGATCCCACCATCCGGAACTACGTGGTGGACCTCGAGCGCTATCCCGAGCTCAAGCGCGCGATGCAGAGCGGCGAGACGGTGTTCATCCCCGACGCCGCGAGCGATCCCAGTCTCAAGCACGTGAAGGGGGAACTGATCAACCGCCGCGTGAAGTCCATCACGGTCGTCCCGATCACGTGGCGTGGGGTCGCCATCGGCGCGATCTTCCTGCGCACGTTCCGCGACGGACCCACGTTCTCGGACGGGGACGTGCGGTTCGTGCAGGTGGTCGCCGCACTCACCGCGCAGGCGCTGCGCAACGCGCACCGCTATGAGCGGCTGGAGCAGCGCCACCAGGAGACCGGCGAGACGCTGCGCCGGATGGAGCTCGAGCGCGTGGCGCTGCTCTCGTTCCTGCGGCGCCTGCTCGGTGCGTTCGGGGAGCGCGAGGGGGCGTGGGGCGAGGGCCTGCTGCCACGCGCCAGCGCCGACGAGCTGGACCGCCTGGTCGGGGTCGCGATGGCCGTGATCCAGGAAGAAGCCAAGGGTCGGTGAAGGGCGGGCGCCCCGCCGCGCGCGCCGCCGAGCTGCGGCGGCTCATCGAGCGCGCGAACCACGCGTACTATGTCCTCGACAAGCCGGAGTTGTCGGACGCCGAGTACGACCGCCTGTTTCGTGAGCTGCAGGAGCTCGAGGCCAAGCACCCCGACCTCCGCACGCCCGACAGTCCTACCCATCGCGTCGGTGCCGAACCGGCGCAGCAGTTCCGGAAGCACCGCCACCTCGTTCCCATGCTGTCACTCGCCAACGCCTTCACCGAGGTGGAGCTCGCCGAGTGGGAGGACCGGAACGCCCGGCTGCTTCCCGAGGTCCGCTCGGCGGGGTATACGCTCGAGGTGAAGATCGACGGCGCCGCGGTGAGCCTCACGTACGAGGACGGCGTGCTCGTGACGGGGGCGACGCGCGGCAACGGCGTGGAAGGGGAGGACGTCACCGCGAATCTGCGCACAGTCGTGGACATCCCGCTCCGGCTCAAGGGCAAGGGCTGGCCCAAGCGAATGGAAGTGCGCGGCGAGGCATACCTTTCCAAGTCGCGCTTCGCGGAACTGAACCAGGAGCGGGAGCGCGCCGGCGAGCCGACCTTCGCCAACCCCCGCAACGCCGCGGCCGGAGCGCTGCGCCAGCTGGATCCCAAGGTCACCCGCAGCCGGGGCCTCCGCATCTTCTGCTTCCACGTCGAGGCGCCGGGCCAGAAGCTCCCGGTCGCCACGCAGCACGAGCTGCTCGAGCAGCTCGGGGCGTGGGGCTTCCCGGTCGAGCCGCACCACAAACAGGTCGCCGACCTGAGCGCGGCCAACCGCGAGATCGCGACTCTCGAGCAGCTGCTGCACACGCTCGACTACGGCGCCGACGGGGTGGTGGTGAAGGTCAACCCGCTGCGGCTGCACGCGGAGCTCGGGAGCGTCGGGGGCCGCGAGCCGCGCTGGGCGATCGCCCGCAAGTTCGCCCCCGAGGTGCAGGTCACCAAGCTGAAAGAGATTCGCATCAACGTGGGGCGCACCGGCGCCCTCAACCCCTACGCCGTGCTCGAGCCGGTGGAGATCGGCGGCGTCACCGTATCGACGGCCACGCTCCATAACTTCGACTTAATCGAGGCGAAGGACATCCGGGAAGGCGACTGGGTGGAGGTCACGCGCGCCGGCGAAGTGATCCCCCAAGTCCTCGGCCCCGTGCGCGAGCGTCGCACCGGAAGGGAACGGAAGTTCAAGCGCCCCGAGCGCTGCCCCATCTGCCACGCCAAGGTGGAGTATCCGTCCGACGAAGTGATGGCCTATTGCTCGAACGTCTCCTGCCCGGGCCGCATCTTCGAGAGCATCGTGCACTTCGCCCGGCGCGGCGCCATGGACATCCGGGGTCTGGGGTACGAGCGCGTGCGCACCCTGCTCGACGCCAAGCTCATCAAGGATGTGGCGGACCTCTACGAGCTGACGCCCATGCAGTTACTCACGCTGGAGGGGTTCGCCGAAAAGTCGGCGCAGCAGCTGGTGGACGCGATCCAGGCGTCCAAGCGGCAGCCGCTGTCGACCCTGCTGTTCGCGCTCGGCATCCGCCACGTGGGGGCTCAGGGAGCGAAGCTCCTCGCCCGCCACTTCGGCACGATGAAGGCGCTGCGCAACGCTTCGGCCGAGGAGATCAGCCGGATCCGCGGCGTCGGGGAGGCGATCGCCGAGGCGGTGGCCGGGTTCTTCGACGAGACGAAGAACCGCAAGCTGCTCGAGCGCCTGGAGAAGCTCGGGCTGAACTTCAAGGAGCCCGTCGCCGCCGAAGGCGAGGGGCCGCTGGCGGGGCAGACCTTCGTCGTGACCGGCACCCTGCCCTCCCTGTCGCGCGCCAAGGCGAAGCAGCTCATCGAGGCCGCAGGCGGGAACGTCACCGACAGCGTGTCGAAGAAGACGACCGCGCTCGTGGTGGGCGCGGACGCGGGGTCGAAGCTGGAGAAGGCCAAAGCGCTCGGCATCCCGGTCATCGACGAGGCGGAACTCTTGCGCCGCGCACGCGCCAAACCCTAAGTTGGCGTTCCATATGACCGCCCCAGCCTCGTTTCCCGCGACCGACGGCCTCACCGTCGGTCGCGCTGCTTTGCGCCAGCTCCACGTCAGCCTGCTGCGCGACGCGGCCGACCACGCCGTCACCATCCTGCAGGAAGCGGGCTTCGCCGCCGGCGAGGGGGTCTTCCAGGCCTTCTGCGCCTGGCTCCCCAGTCAGACGGGCGTCGCGCGCCCGGAAGACGTCGACGCGGGGCAGCTCAACGACGTGCTCTCGGCCTTCTTCCAGGCCATGGGCTGGGGCGCGGTCAGCGTCGCGCCGCTCGGCAACGCAGCGCTCGTGGTGGACTCGAGCGACTGGGCGGAAGCGGAGCCCGGGACCGCGCAGGAGCCGATGTGCTTCTTTTCCTCCGGCATGCTCGCGGACTTCTTCGGCCGGCTGTCGGGCCAGCCCGTGTCGGTGATGGAGGTCGAGTGCCGCTCGCGGAACGACGCGCGTTGCCGGTTTGTCTCGGCGTCGCCGGATACCCTGAACGCGGTGTACGAGCAGATGGCGCAGGGGCGGACGTATGACGAAGTGCTGGAGCCTCGGTAGTCGTCAGTCCTCAGTCCTCAGCGTGAGTCGACTCGAAGACCAGATCCGCGACATCGTCAATCGGGAGACCCACGCCTGGGATGCCCAAGATGTAGAGCTGCTCATCTCCTGCTTCCACCCCGCCATGGTGTGGCCCTGGCCGCCGACCGCGCAGTCGCACGATCCGATGACGTGGGTCATGATCCTCGGCCGCTTCGACGCCGAGCGCTGGAAGCGCGGCTGGCAGGAGCTGTTCGACACGCACGCGCTGGTGCACAACCGGCGCGCGATCGAGCGCATCGTTGTCTCGAACGAGGGCGACGGGGCGTTCGCCGTGGTGGACATCGACACGCTGTGGCGGCACAACGAAACGGGCGTGGAGCAGCACTGGAAGGGGCGCACCTGCAAGATCTACACGCAGGTCGGGACGCAGTGGAAGATGATCGCCCAATGGGGGGCGCTGGACTACGGTCGGACCGTCGGACAGTCGGACTGACGGAGGGGTCCGGGGACCGCCGTCACGGTCCGACCGTCCGACCGTCCACCTGTCCGACCGTCACCGCCGCGCGACGCTGACCCCGTCGAGCAGCACCGACGGCGCCCAGCGCGATCCCGTCCAGCGCGCGTCGCTCCCGAAGCCACCGACGCGCTTCCACAACTCGTACGCGTTCCCCGCGACCGCCGCGTCCTTCACGCGACCGCTGATCTCACCGCGCTCGACTCGGTAGGCGAGCGCGACGGGATGGCTGAACGCGCCGCCGATCACGTTGCCCTGCCCCACCCCGATCAGCTCGTCCACGAGCAAGCCGTCGGTGATGCCGGCCAATAATCCACCACCCAACTGTAGGGGCGCAGCATGCTGCGCCTCTACGTCACCCAGGACGATGTTCGTGTACGCCGGCACCGGCTTCCCGAAGATCCCGCGCTGCCCGTGACCCGTGCTGCGCGCCTTGGCGCGGGCCGCGGTTTCGAGATCGTAAATGAAGCGTCGCACGACGCCGCGTTCCACGAGGCGCATCACGCGGGACGCCACGCACTCGTCGTCTACGGGGCGAGAGGCGGCGCGCCCGGCGCAGAGCGGATCGTCCGCGAGCGAGAACGCGGGGTCAAACACCTGCTCCCCGACCCTTCCCGCGAGCGGAGAGATGCCCTGGAGCACGGCTTTGCCGGACAGCGCCTGCGTCACCGGCAGCATCAGCGCCGAGAGGCCCGAAGGCGTGAAGACGACGGGGAGCGCGCCCTGGGGGGGGGGCGCGACGATCGTGAGCGCGCGCTCGAGCCGCCCGTTGATGGAGCCGACGAGGCCGGCGAGCAGCTCGCCGGGCGGGAGGTCGGCCCCCTCGAACCCGTCGCCGATCGCGAGCACGTCGTCCCCCGCGATGCGCCACACCTCGGCGCTCACGCCGATCGCCGTCGAGCGGTAGGCGGCCGACGCGCCGGCGCTGTTCGCCACGCGCGTCTCCGCCGTCTCACGCTCGACGGCGACATTGACCTGGCAGCCGTCCCGCGCCAGCCGCTCGACCAGCGCGCGACCGATCCCGATCAGGTGATCGAGGGAGGCGTCGGCGGCGCCGTCGAAGAACGTGGGGACCTGCGGCGCCGCGGCGGGGGGGGGAAAGACGAGGTCCAGCTCCTCCCCGAGCTCGGCCGAGGCGAGGGCGCGCTCGACGAGCTCGCCGGGCGCGGCGTCTACCGCCGTGCTGCCGGCCACGCCAACGCGGCCGCGGTGACGCACGCGCAGGTTCGCCCCCGCCTCTTCGGTAACGCCCACTGACTTGAGCCGCCCCGCTTCGAGCGCGACCACGGTGCGCTCGGCGCGCCGCCACAGGGCGTCGGCTCCCCCATCCGCGCGGCGCCCCGCCAGATCGAGCAGCCGCTCGATCACGCGGCTACGTCGCCCCCGACGAGCGCCTGCTCGATGCGCACGTGCGGGGCCCCTTCCGTGACCGGGAGGGGATACTGCCCGCCCTTGCCGCAGCCGCCGCCCATCTGGTTCCAGCGGAAGTCGCCCGCGATACGGTCGATGCGGTCCAGCGTCTGGAACAGGTTCCCGGCCAGCACCACGTCCTTCACCAGCTCGGCGACCCGGCCGTCGCGGATCATGTGACCGTAGGCGGCGGTGAACGAGAAGTTCTCGAGCATGGTCTGGCCGCCGAACGCGCCGCAGGCATAGACGCCGAGCGGGATGCCCTTGATCAGGTCCTCGAACGTGCCGTGCCCGTTGCCGATGTAAGTGTTCGTCATCCGGACGATCGGCGCATGCCGGAACGAGATGGCGCGGGCGTTACCGGTGGGCCGCTCGCCCATGGCGGCGGCCGTCTCGCGCGAGTGCAGCCGGCCGACCAGGGTCCCTTCCTTGATGAGGATCGTGTCCTGCGTCGGCGTCCCTTCATCGTCGAACGGCAGCGTGCCGCGCAGCCCCCCGGCCGCGCCGTTGTCGCCCACGGTCAGGACCGGCTTGCCGAAGCGCCGCCCCAGCGTCATCATCTCGCGCGCCTGCGGGTTCTCGTAGACGAAGTCCGCTTCCGAGAGGTGCCCGAACGCCTCGTGGATGAACACGCCGGCGAGCTCGGGATCGAGAATCACGGAGTAGGTGCCGCCCTTCACGCTGGGCGCGTCGAGCAGCCGCACGGCCCGCTCGGCGGCCGCGCGGAAGCCCGCGCCCTTGTCCTGGACCGAGCGCCAGCCGCGGCGCAACCCGATCGACTCGAGGCCCTTCTCGATCGTCCCGTCGCGCCGGGCGACCGCGGTGCCGGACAGCGTCACCTCGGGCCGCAGTTCGTGGAGGACCGTGCCCTCGGAGGTCACGTACCAGTACTCGCTCACCTCGTCGCGATACGTGGCGAGCGTGTCCACGACGCGATCGCTCACGTCGAGCATCGTGCCGTTGTACGCCTCGAGCAACCGCTTCTTCTCGGCGAGGGAGACGCCGCGCACGTCGCCGTCGAGGTCGAGGAGCGCCTCGGCCTGATGCGCCGCCACGGGGGCGAGACGGATCGGCGGGTCCACGCGGACGGCCCGCGACAGCGCGTCGGCCCGGGCGACCATCGCTTCGAGCCAATCGAGCGACGTGAACGACGCCACGCCCCAGCCGCACCCGCGGTTCAGGGCGCGCACGAACCCGCCCTGATCCTCGCTGGCCGCCGCGGACTCGAGCCGCCGGCCGCGGAAAGCCACGGCCGTGCTCCAGGTGCGTTCGACGCGGATTTCGGTGTAGTCGGCGCGGGAGCGCCGCAGCGCCGCGGTGAGCCGGTCGATCAACCCCCGAGTTCCTTCAGCTTCTGGGCGTAGTCGGGCTGCATCACGATCTCCCCGTCGATAATGACCTCGCGGTCCCAGGGGAGGATGACGAAGTGGCTGGTTTCGAGGGCGTAGAAGTCCGGTTGGTAGTCGCCGGTGCGAAACGAGACGGCGGTCTTCACGGCGGCGGGCTGGAGCTCCCGGACCGCGGCGAGCCCGAGCTTCATGGTCGCGCCGGTGTCGCAGGTCTCGTCGACGATCAGCACGCGGCGACCGGTGACGAGCCGGGGCGGCCCGGCGATCACCACCGGCCGGCCGCCGGTCTCGGCGCGCGTGATGGCCATGGAGGCGAAGTCGCGCTGCAGGATGCTCGCCACGACCGCGCCCGGGATCACGCCGGCCTTCGCGATGCCGATCACGAGGGCCGGGTCGTACTCGCGGAAGATCTTGAGCGCGAGCGCCCGGCACATCTCGCCGAAGAGCGGCCAGTCGACCTCCAACACACCATGGGGCGTCTTGCGGCCGGTGCGAATGCTGTTGCGTGGGGGCGTCCGGGGCGCTGCGGGCATGGGGTGGGAAGCTACATTGCAAAGTCACGCAGCCGCAAGCTATTTTCGGCGCATGGGTTTCTGGCGCCGCCTGTTCGGCGGCTCGTCGGGCGATGAGCTCAAACCCCAGCGCCTCGATTACCTGAACGAGGCGCTCGCCCTGGAACGCCAGGGCGACTACGACGCGGCCCTTACGTCGTATCGCCTGGCGTTGCGCGACCACCCCACCGACGCCCGCATCCTGCAGAACATGGCGATCGCGTTCACCAAAACGCGGCGCCTCGACGAGGCCATCCGGCACTATCGCCGCGCCCTCGAGTTCGACAAGGAGCTCGCGGGGGCTCACTACGGCCTCGCGTTCCTGCTGCTGAAGCGCGGCGACCCCGACGGAGCCGCGCAGCATCTGCGCGCCTTCCTCACGCACCCGCCCAAAGGACCGGACGCGCAGCGGTGGATCGAGCACGCCACGCAGGCGCTCCGCGACCTCGGCGCCTCGGGAGGCGGGCCCACCCAAGCCGCCGCGGCGGAGGCGCCCTGAGCGCCCGGCCCCGCGGTAGGGGCCGGGCCGGTGGCGTCGTCCTGCTGCTCGCGGCGGCCGTTGCCTGCGGCATACTCGGCCCGCGAGACCTGGACCAGGTGATCGCGATCGACGTACGTGCGCCGGACAGTCTTGAGGAGTACGACACGCTCGTGCCTCAGGCCCGACTGCTGAACGGACACGCCGACTCCGTCGCCGCGACCATCATCTGGTCCACGCCCGATACAACGGGAGTCCTCACGATCCTCGACAGCCTCACCGGTAAGACCGTGGTGAACGTCACCGGCCAGACGGGGCGACTGCTGGCGCGGTCGGACAGCCTCTTCAGCAACCCGGTCTCGATCCGCACGCTCGCTGCTGCCGACATCCTGTTCAGCGCGGGGGCGACCGTGGACACGGTGACCCTGTCGGACTCCACGCCCCCGGACTCGCTGTCTGCTGCTCTGCGCGTCACGCTCGCCGACACGATGATCACCGCGACTGCCACGGATACCGTCCCGCTCGCCGGCCGCCCCGTCTCGTACGCGATCACCTACGCGGCGGCGGATTCCGTCACGCTGGTCACGACCGATAGCGGGCACGCGCCGGTGCTCGTGGACACCGTGACTACCAACGCGTCCGGGATCGCCAGCGTGAAGGTCCGCCTCCTCAAAGGCTCGCTGCCCGACAGCATCGTCGTGGTCGCGAGCGCGCGCCGCGCGGTCGGTACGGTCGTGCCGGACTCGGTCACCTTCGTCGTGAGGTTCCAGCCATGAGCTCGGGCACGCTGACCGAGCTGTTCTTCGCCGCCGTCGAACGCTACGCGAGCCACCCCGCCGCCTTCCGCTATAAGGCCGAGGGGGCGTGGAAGTCCGTGACGCACCACGAGGCGGAGCAGCGCGTGCGCGCCGTCGCGCTCGGGCTGCGGGAGCTGGGTCTCCAGGCCGGTGACCGCGTCGCGATCCTCGCGGAGACGCGGCTCGAGTGGGCCCTCGCCGACTATGCATGCCTGTGCGCCCGCGTCGCCGACGTTCCGATCTACCCCAACCTGCCCGCCAACCAGGTCGAATACATCCTGCGCGACTCCGCCGCCACGGGCGTGTTCTGCTCCACGGCCGCTCAGGTGGACAAGATCCGCGAGGTGCGCGCCGGACTGCCCGGGCTGCGCCACGTGATCGTGTTCAACGCCGACGGCGGGCGAGGGGGAGTGGCAAACGGCGTGATCACGCTGGCCGAGCTCGAGGCGCAGGGCCGCGCGGCCGCGGCGCGGTACCCGCGCTTCAAGGACGAAGCGCTCGCCGTCCGGCCCGACGATCTCGCCACGCTGCTCTACACCTCGGGGACCACGGGGGCACCCAAAGGGGTGATGCTCACGCACAACAACATCTGGTCCAACGTGGCGGCGTGCGTCGACGCGTTGCGCGTGAGCGAGGGCGATAGCTGCCTCGCCTGGCTGCCCCTGTCGCACATCCTCGAGCGGATGGTCGAGTACTACTTCTTCCACGTGGGTGTGACCATCAACTACGCCGAGTCCGTGGACGCGGTGTCGCAGAACCTGAACGAGGTGCGCCCAACGGTGCTCGTGGCGGTGCCGCGGCTGTACGAGAAGGTGTACGCCCGCGTGCTCGAGAACGCCGTCACCGGGAGCGCGCTCAAGCGCCGCGTCTTCCAGTGGGCGAAGCGCACCGGTGAGGCGTGGACGGCACACCGACTGGCGGAGATCCCCGTCCCGCTCACGCTCAAGCTCAGGCAGGCGATCGCCGACCGCCTGGTGTTCTCCAAGCTCCGGGCGCGGACGGGGGGCCGGGTCAAGCTGTTCGTGTCCGGCTCGGCGCCGCTGGCGCCGGAGATCGCGCGGTTCTTCTACAGCGCGGGCCTTCCCGTGATCGAAGGTTACGGACTCACCGAGACCTCGCCTGTGCTGACGCTCACCCCCCGCGAGCGGCCGAAGCTCGGCAGCGTCGGCAAGGCGATTCCGGGAGTGCAGATCCGGATCGCGGCGGACGGCGAGATCCTCGCCAAGGGCCCGAACATCATGCAGGGCTACTACAACAAGCCGGAGGAGACCCGCGAGGCGATCGACCCGGACGGCTGGTTCCACACGGGCGACATCGGCGAGCTGGACGCCGACGGCTACCTGAAGATCACCGACCGGAAGAAGGACCTGCTGAAGACCGCGGGCGGCAAGTACATCGCGCCGCAGCCGATCGAGAACAAGGTGCGCCTCAACAAGTTCGTGGCCAGCGCCGTGGTGCTCGGCGACCAGCGCAAGTTCCCGATCATCCTGATCGTGCCGAACGTCGACCAGCTCGAGCGGTGGGCCAAAGACCGGAACCTCTCCTACGCATCGCGCGCCGAGCTGATCGCGCTGGCCGACGTGAAGGCCAAGATGGAGCGGGAGGTGATGGACGGCCTGCGCGACCTCGCCAAGTTCGAGATGCCCAAGAAGGTCGTGCTCCTGGAGAACGACTTCACGATCGAGTCCGGGGAGCTCACGCCGTCCCTCAAGGTCAAGCGCCGGCAGGTGGAGAAGAACTATCGGGCGCTGATCGACCGGGTGTACGCGGAGGCCGACCCGACGGCGGCGGCGCTCGAAGGCTGATCAGCGCCGCTCCCCGACGAACATGCCGTGCCCAACGGCGACCTTGGTCACGCCCGGCGGGGGGGAGACGGCCACGTCCTCGCTCTCGACCACGAGGCGGCGGCCAGGGAGCAACACCCGCTGCGCCTCCTCCATCCAGGGTGCGACGACCGCGTCCGCGCCGACCACCACGCTCCGCGCCATCGCCCCTTTGAGGGGGATCCGCGTCGCGCACCGCAGGAGGCTGAGCACGGGTAGCTCCACCACGTCGGGCGGCGCGTTGATCCCGACGAAGTGGATCCCGCCCATCAGGGCCGCGAGCCCGGTCGCGTGCCGCACGGCGGAGCCGAGAAGCACGACATAGCCTCCCGGACCGCTCAGGTCGAGAACCGCTTGGAGCGTTTGTGCGTCGACCGGGGGAGGGGGGACGGGGGACGAGGGACGGGTCGCTCCGGCCTCCACCCGTCCCCCATCCCTCGTCCCCCGTCCCGAAAATTCGACGACCCCTTTGATGATCGGATACTCCCGTTGACACGCCGGACACGCGAGAATCCCCGACCGGACCATCCGCCCCAGCATCTCGCCCGTCGACATCACGAGGAACGTCTCCGCGTGCGGTGCCGGGCAGCGCAGCATCTCGGTCAGCTCAATGTGCACCGGAACCGAACACGACCCAGGTGACGTGATTCGCCTCGACGCGGACCCGGCGCGTCAAGCGCCTGCCCCCGACCACGACCGCGAGGGTGTACTCCCCGGGATCGACGTCCGAGACCGCGAAGTGCTCGCGGTATTCGGGGTCGGAGTGATTGTGCTCGCCGTACGTCTCGGCGTAGGAGTACGGGGTCTCCTGCGGCTCCCGCTTGATCAGGCCGTACACCCGCGCCTGGGGCACGGGCTGGTGCTGCTGGTCCCACACTTGGCCGGCCACGATGCCTGTGCCCGGGAGGGGGCGGATCCAGAGCTCGGGATTCAGCGTGTAGCGGGGATAGCGCTCGTTCGGGTCCACGATCAGCGGCACCGAGTCCACCGGCGCCGCATGGATCTCGAGGTGGAGGTGATCGTTCGTCGCGCGGCCGGTGTTCCCGACCAGGGCGATGACGTCGCCGGCCCTCACGCGCTGCCCCATGGGCGCGAGCAGCATCGAGTTGTGGTAGTAGACCGAATAGAGGAACAGGCCTTTCATCTTCCGATCGTGACGGATGGCGATGGTGTTCGCCCCCTGCTCCGCGGGACCCGAGAACACGACCACGCCGTCGCCGACGGCGTGCACCGGCGTCCCGTCCGGGTTGTTGAACTCGACGCCCTGGTGCTGCTGGAAGTTGCCGCCCATCGTCGAGCCGTAGCGGTAGGTCTGGTCGATGTATGGCTGGTCGCCGAGCGCGATGGGGCGCCCGAACCAGCTGTGGCGGGTCCCGCGGGAATCCGTATCGGGCCGCTCCCGGTACGAGACGCCGACCAGGGCGAGCCCCTGGTCGAAGCGGCAGGTGCCGAGGCCTGTCGGCCGGCCGGCGGCGTAGGTCCCAGGGGAGAGGACCAGCAGCGCCGTCACCGCCGGGGTCACGTCGCACACGCTCAGCGCGTCGCCATCGCCCGCGTACACGCCTTCGGCGGTCGCCGCGTAGACGACACCCGGCGCGCTCCGCGACAACGCCGCGATCGCCGGCATGTCGGCGCGGCACCCTTTTACGACCGCCGCGACGGGGCACGCCGCCCGCCCCTTCCTGTCGAGCCACGCCTGCCGCGCCGCATCGAGGCGATACAGTCCCTGCTCCGTCCCCACCCACACGATGTCGCCGGAATCGGGGGCGAGCGCGCGCACCCGGTTTGCGCACTCCGCCTCTCCGCACCGCGCCGGCGCGGGGAACTCCGTCCACGTCCGCCCGCCGTCGGCCGAGCGGGCGACGCCGCGCAGGTGGCTCGCCCAGAGGCTGCCGTCCGGACCGGCGGCGAGCGCCAACACGTACTGGCTCCGGATGCGGCCCCACAGGTGCGGCGCGCCGCCGGCTCCCGCCGAATCGGTGATCTCGGCCCAGGTCGCCCCGCGGTCCCAGGAGAGCTTGATCCCGTCGGCCGTGGCGATGTAGACCGTGTCGCCGCGTGTCACGATGCCGTTCGGCGTCACGTACTGCCACTCGGGGCCGAGCTGTTTCACGTCCCAGTTGGTCCACGTCTTGCCGCCGTCGCGGGAGAAGCCCCACCCGTTCCCGACCGTCCCGTACCAGATCTCGCCCTGCGGCCCGAACGCGAACGCGTGCACGAAGTCCCAAGAGATCGAGTGGGCGGCGGTGTCGGGCGAATGCTTCAACTGCTCCCAGCTCCCCGCTCCCTGCCGCAACACGAAGATCCCGCGGCCGTAGGTCCCGACCCAGATCGCCTGGTCGGGCGCACGGGCGAGCGCGAGCACGTGCACGCCGAACCCGGTCGTGTCCGGCAAAGGGGGAAGCGCCTGGGCGCTGGCAGGCCACGGTAACAGGACCAGCGTCAGGAACGCGAAGATTGCGGAGTGCGGATTGCGGATTGCGGATTGTATATGCCGGGTTCCAGCGCCCGACCGTGCCGGGGAGCCCGTCCTGTCAATCCGCAATCCGCAATCGACAATCCGCAATCAGCTACCCTCTGGGTGTATAGACCGTCGGCATCAAGCGGATCTCCGTAACGTCCACGCGCCCCGGCCTGGTGACGGCGAACAGTACCGCGTCGGCCACGTCTTCCGGCGTCATCATGGCGCTGCGTTTCGTGAACCCCGGCCTCGAATCGGGATCGACGGGATCCCAGATCGGGGTGTCCACCGGCCCCGGCGACACGAGCGTGGTGCGCACGCCGGTGCGCGCCAGCTCGGCGCGCAGCACCTCGTGCATCCCGCGCAACCCGTACTTGCTCGCCGCATAGGCGGTCGAGCCCGTGAAGGCCACGTGGTCGGAGACCGAACCCACCGTGACCACGTGCCCGACGCCCCGGCGCACGAGATGCGGGAGCAACGCTCTCACCACCAGAAATGGACCCGTGAGATTGACGGCCAGGGTACGGGCGAAGTCCTCCGGGGTCGTCTCGGCAGCCGACTTGATGAAGAAGATGCCGGCGTTGTTCACGACGACGTCCGGGACCCCAGGGCCGGCGAGCACGCGGGCGACGGCCCGGTCGACCTGCGCGGGGTCCGTCACGTCGCAGCGCAGGTCCGTGCGCCGCTCGGTCGAGCAGTCGGTGAGACTGCGGGCGAGCCGCACCACGTGCGCGCCCGCGGCACCCAGCCGCTCCGCCACCGCGAGCCCGATGCCCCGGGAGGCGCCGGTGACGAAGGCGAGCTGGCCCTCGAGCGGGGGGTCGCTCACTCCATTCCCCGGCCGCCGTGCACCAACCGCAGGAACTCGTCGCGCGTCTTGGCGTCCTGGAGCAGCGCGCCGCGCAGGGCGCTGGTCACCGTCTTGGAGTTCTGCTTCTCGACGCCGCGCATCATCATGCAGAGGTGGTACGCTTCGATCACGACCCCCACGCCGCGCGGGTCGAGCACCTCCATGAGCGCGTCCGCCACCTGATCGGTGAGCCGCTCCTGCACCTGCAGCCGTCGGGCGAACACCTCGATCACGCGCGGGATCTTGGAGAGGCCCACCAGACGTCCGTTGGGGAGGTAGGCGACGTGCGCCCTCCCGAAGAACGGCAGCAGGTGGTGCTCGCACAGCGAGTAGACCTCGATGTCGCGCACGCAGACGAGGTTCTCGTGCCGCTCGCTGTACAGCGCGTCGCCGATCACGTCCGCGACGGACATGTCGTAGCCGCGCGTGAGCCACCGGAGGGACGCCTCGACGCGCGCCGGTGTCTGGCGCAGGCCTTCGCGCGTCGGGTCCTCGCCCAACTGCTGCAGCAGGTCGCGCACCAGCGTCTGGAAGGACGCGCGCGCCTCTCCTCCCCCCTCTCCGGCCGGCGCGGTGTGGTCCTCGTGGAAGCTGTGCACGCTGGCGGACTTCATCTTGTCACGTGCCATGATAGTCCACGTAGTTGCGATCCGTCTCCCACAGACGGATCCGTTTGAGGGCGGCAGGCTTCACGGCGGGTTCGAGCACCCGCCAGCACAGCACGGCGATGTTCTCGGCCGTCGGATTGAGATCGGCCAGCCAGGGCACATCGAGGTTCAGGTTCTTGTGGTCCAAATGGCGCACCAGGCGCTCGGCGACCAGCTGCTTGAGGAGCTGGATGTCCATCACGTACCCCGTCGCCGGATCGATCTCGCCCTCGACCGAGACCTCGAGGTCGTAGTTGTGCCCGTGGAAGTTCGGGTTGTTGCAGACGCCGAACGTCCGCTCGTTCTCCGCGTCCGTGAAGCGCGGGTTGAAGAGCCGATGGGCGGCGTTGAAATGCACGCGGCGCGTGACCACACAGCGGGGCATGGCTTGTTGGGCCTCCGGGGCAGGACTATCTTCGGGCGCACGTGAGACTAAAGCTACTCGCTTTCCCGTCCGCGGCGGGAGGCTCCGCCCTGTCCGCGCTGTGGACCTTCCCCAGCATTCTCGCGTCGGCGTTTCTCGTGGCCTGGGCCGCCGAAGCGGCGCAGTTTCTCATTTCGCAGGGTCTCGCCCTCGCCATCCTCGCCTGGCTGCAAACCCTCCCCGAGTTCGCGGTCGAAGCCGTGATCGCGTGGGACGCGGGGCGGGACCCCGCGCGCGCCCACCTCGCGATCGCCAACCTCACCGGAGCGATCCGCCTGCTGCTCGGCCTCGGCTGGCCGATGATCTACTTCGTGTTCGCGGCGGCGGGGCGCCGCAGGGCGGCTGGAGGGGCGCAACATGCTGCGCCCCTCCTCCCCGCGATCCGGCTCGAGCGCGAGCACGCAGTCGAAGTGGTCGGCCTCGTGCCGCCCCTCCTCTACGTCGGCGTCATTCTCCTGAAGCGAAGCTTCAGCTGGGTGGACGCCGCGGTGCTGATCGGCCTCTACCTCGCCTACCTGTGGGTGCTGTTCCGCAGCCCGCCCCACGCCGTCGAGAACCTCGCCGACGCCCCGGCGGTCTCGCGCTGGGCGTACCGCCAGCGAGGGTGGCGGCGGCCCGCGGCGATCGGCGCGTTGTTCGGCGCCGGCGGCCTGCTCCTGTACGTCACCGCCCATCCCTTCCTCGAGTCGATGCTCGCCCTCGCCGGCCTGCTCGGCGTGAGCCAGTTCGTGCTCGTGCAATGGGTGGCGCCGTTCCTCTCCGAGTTCCCCGAGAAAGTCTCGGCGTTCTACTGGGCGCGCCGGGTCACCCACGCGCCGCTGGCGCTCATGAACATGGTGTCGAGCAACATCAACCAGTGGACCGTGCTCGCCGCCATGATCCCCCTGGTGTACGGCTATTCCAGTCTCCGTCACCACGGCGTGTGGATGGATTTCCACTTCGACGAAGCGCAGCGGCTCGAGATCCTGCTGACGCTGCTCCAGACCAGCCTCGGCGCCATGCTGCTCGCCAGCATGGAATTCACCTGGCTGGAAGCGAGCGTCCTCTTCGTGCTGTGGCTCGCGCAGTTCCTGCGGCCGAACCTGCGGGAGGAGATCGCGGTCGCCTACGGCCTGTGGATGGCGATCCTCGCGATCGGGTTCGTGACGCGCGGTAGGGTGCTGTTGGCACCGAAGTACTTCTGGGAGACGGTCAGAAGGGCGACGGATGGAAACGATCGGCCGGCACCGCGAGAAGCCGGGCCGGCCGACCGGTACATCAGGAACGGAGAGGATTATTGAAGCCCGAAGGTAATGACTGGTCCCTCACCATGGCGTCTGTCTTCCCCGCGCGGGGGCCTGACATCGGTCACAGTATCTGGGTCCACGATCGAGCCTGTTGGCTCAATAATTCTTCTCCCCGCCCCTGTGTACTACAATACTGCGTGGACTCGGAACGTCAAGCAAAGACGTAACCCGAGTCGTGACGCGAATACCGTGGGGGGGCCTTGCCATGAATCTGACGCTCATCACCGCGATCGTGCTGTTGCTCGCGTGGGGAACGCTCGTGTTCGGCGCGCATCTCGGGAGCGGACCGGTGCATCTCCTGTACGCCGCATCGGTAATCCTGTTCGCGCGCCGGATCGTGGCCGGGGCGCCGAAGTTCCTGTCCTAGTGCCGTTTCCACCCTGAGGGGGACCAGGTGGAGCGGCACTAGCGGAGTCGGCCCAGCCGGTCGCCAGGCCACTCCCGCACGACGATCCGCTGTGACAGTTTGCGCTGGCCCACCGTCAGCTGCACCACGTACTCCCCCGGCTCGACGCGCTTCAGGTCGTCATGCGAGGTCGGCCCCCCCAGCTCGCGCGGGCGCGGCCGATCACGGGTCAGGTCCCACGTCACGCGGTCGAGGCCGGGATAGCCGGGGCCCGTGAGGTGGCGGATCGTGTCCCCCGCGACCGTGGTGATCACGAGTTTCACGCCCTCCGGCTGCACTTCCTTCACGGCGTAAACGATGACCGCGCCGCGCGGCGGGTTGGGTGCGACGAACGGCCGGCTGCCCCAGTTGGGGTGGGTGTCGCGCGGCCGGTACTGATACGCCGGCGGAATGGCGAACAAGTGGGCCGCCTCCGCCAGCAGGGTGTCCGTCATCTCCTCGAGCGGCGCGACGTTCGTGACCCAGAGACCGCGCCCGTGCGTCGCGATCACCAGGTCCCGCTGCGCGAGCGATAGCGCCATCGCCTCGACGGGCACGGGGGGCAGATTCTTGCCAAGGCGCCGCCAGCTCTTCCCCCCATCCAGCGTGACCGACACTCCGGTCGCCGTCCCCACCCACAAGAGCCGCGGGTTCACCGGGTCTTCACAGATCGTGAGGCTCCCCCCGTCCCGCGGCAAGCCCTGGCCGATGTCCACCCACGTCTTGCCGAAATCCACGGTGCGGTAGACGTGCGCCTGGTAGTCGTCCCGGAAGTGACAGTCGTACACGAGGTAGGCCGTTCCCTCGGCGTGGTAGGAGACCGCGATCGTCGCGACCCAGCACACCGTCGGCGCTGCAGCCGTCCCGCCCGGCCCCCGAGGAACGTTGCCGCTCACCTCGACCCATGTCTTGCCGCCGTCCCGCGAGCTCCACACGAGCCCGTCGTCCGTGCCGGCCCAGAGCACGGCCGCGGCGCGCGGGCTCTCGGCGATCGCGAACACCGCGTGGTAGCTGGTGTGCCCCACCTCCGGCGCGGGATGCTCGCGGTTCGCGCGCGTCATGTCCGGGCCCAGGAGCTCCCAGTCGTCCCCGCGGTGCGTCATCCGGATGAGGTGATTCGCGCCGACGTAGAGCACCGTGGGGTCGTGCCGCGACACGAGGATCGGCGTCGTCCAGCCCCATGTGAACGGATAGCCCGAGTCCCGCCCCGCGTCGAGCGCGAGGGGTGTGATGTCGTCGCGCTTCCAGGTCTTCAGGTCGAGGCGCGACAGATGCCCGTACTGCCAGCCGGAGTACACCGTGAGCGGGTCATTCGCCGGGATCTGGACCCACATCCCGTCCCCGCCGTTCACCGGATACCAGTCCTCGTCGGTGATCCCCAGCGTGTCCCGCGTGCGGCTCGGGCCGCACCACACGCCGTTGTCCTGCAGCCCGCCGCACACCTGGTACGGCGTGAGCGCGCTGTCCACGATGACCGTGTAGAACTGACCGATGGGAATCGCCATGTGCTCCCACGCCGCGCCGCCGTCGCGTGAGACGTACACCCCGCCGTCGTTGCCGACGACCAGATGTTGCGGGTCCCCCGGATCGATCCACAGGGCGTGGTAGTCCCCGTGGACCAGGTGCAGCGAGTCGGGCGCGAAGCTCTTGCCGCCGTCCTTGCTCTCCAAGAGCGACGGTGAGACGGTCCACACGTGGTCCGGGTTCGTCGGGTCGATCCAGACATCGTCGTAGTAGTAGTGGGGGATGGCCTGGAGGTCGTTCACCTGGGCCCACGTCGCTCCCGCGTCGCTCGAGCGGAACACACCGCCGTAGCGCCCCTGCAGGGGGTCGGTGACGCCGCGGTCCACCTGGATGACCGCGTACACGACCTTTGGATCCTTCGCGGAGACGGCGAGGCCGATGCGACCGAGCCCATCGGTGGGCAGTCCGTTCTTCAAGGCCGGGTCGGTGAGCTTCGTCCAGCTCTTGCCGCCGTCGGTCGTCTTGTAGAGTGCGCTGCCCTTGCCCACGCCCTGCATGTGGCCTCCGCCCCAGCGCAGCCGGTGCCAGGCGGCCGCGTACAGGACCTCGGGGTTCGCCGGATCCATTTCGAGGTCCACGAACCCGGTGGTGTCGTCCACGAAGAGAATCTTCGACCAGCTTTTCCCGCCGTCCGTGGTCTTGTAGACGCCGCGCTCGACATTGGTGCCCCAGAGATGGCCCAGGGCGGCGACGTACACGATCTCGGGGTTCGTCGGGTGGATCACGACGCGGCCGATCGACCGGGTGTCTTTGAGCCCCATGTTGGTCCACGTCTTCCCGCCGTCCGCGGACTTGTACACGCCGTCGCCCCACGATTGGGAGCGCAGGCTGTTCTTCTCGCCCGTGCCCACCCACACGACGTTCGTGTCCGAGGGCGCGACGGCGAGGTCGCCGATCGTCTCGGTGCCGAGGCCCTCGGACACCGATTGCCACGTCGTGCCGCCGTTCGTCGTCTTCCACACGCCGCCGCCGGCGGCGCCGACGTAGATCGTCTTGGGATACGGTCCCGCGCGCGGCACGGCGAGCGACGTCACCCGGCCGCTGTACGCCGCGGGGCCGAGGGCGCGATACGGGAAGCTCTCGACGAACCGGGTGACCGAGTCCTTGGGAGCCGGTGTCGTGTCGGCGCGAGTGGGTGCAGCGGCCGGAGGCTGTTTCCGAGCGCGCCGCCCGGCCGGTTGCTGAGCGGGGGCGGACCCCGCGAGCGTGGCGAACAGCGCGGCGCAGACGAGTGGGGTTCGGGTCATGGGAGGCAGTGGGGACGAATGGGTGGGCGGATTCTACAGCAGGCGGCTGGAAACGAAAGGGCGGCGTTGCGCGACTCATCCGCGCAACGCCGCCCCCTCGCTCGCCGGGACTACTTCGACCCGAACGTCAGGCCTGCGGTGATCGGAAGGAAGCTCGTCGCATTGCCGCTCACATTGCTGCTCGGCACCGTCATGTAGCGGGCTTCGACGAAGGCGTGCACCGGCCCCACCCCGATCGAGACACCCGCACCGCCCCGAAACCCCACCTTGGTGGCCGACGTGTCGACCGAGAGCGACGGATGACGGATTACGCATTCACAGCGTCGACTTGAACAGCAGCAGATTCGGCGTGCCGCTCGGGTTGCCGCTGATCACGCCGCTCGTCGCGTTGCTGGTGATCCAGTTCGCGATGTCGTCGGACGGGTGGTCGCCGTAGGTCGCTTTCAGGAGCGCGGCCACCCCGGTGACGTGCGGCGTCGCCATGGAGGTACCGCTCAGCGTCATGGTCTGGTCGAGGAGCCAGGTGGATTTGATGTTCACGCCCGGGGCGTAGGCGTCCACGCAGCTGCCCCAGTTCGAGAACGACGCTTTGGCGTCGGTCTTGTCGGAGGCGGCCACGGTGAACACGGCGGTCGCGCCGGCGGGCGACGTGCCGCAGGCGTCGGCGTTGTCGTTCCCGGCGGCGACGGCCAGGAACACGCCCGAGTTCCAGAGATTGGTCACCGCGGTGTTGAGGGCCGCCGAGCTCGAGCCGCCGAGCGACATGTTCGCCACTGCGGGGCTGCGATGGTTTGCCGTCACCCAGTCCACCCCGGAGATCACGTCGGATATGAAGCCCAGCCCGGCGCAGTTCAGCACCCGCACCCCGTGCAGGAACACGCCCTTGGCAACGCCGTAGGTAGCAGACCCAACGGTGCCCGCGACGTGGGTGCCGTGGCCGTTGCAGTCCTCGCCGGTCCCACCCCCGAGCAGGTTCAACGTCACGGCATCGTACACGTCGTCGGCCCGGCCGCCGAACTCGGAGTCGAAAGTCCAGATGCCGGTATCGATGATGTAGGCGTTCACGCCCGCGCCTGTGGACGTGTAGGTGTAGGTCCCCGACAAGGGGAGCGTCTGTTGATCGATCCGGTCGAGCCCCCAGGGGTCGCCGTTCGCATCCATCGCCTCCGTGCCGTCGGCCTCCACGATCTGGTCGGGCTCGACGTAGGCGACGAGCGGGTTGCGACGCAGCGCCTCGACCGCGGCGGCCGGCAGGCGCGCCGCGAAGCCTGTGAGGGCGCTCGTGTAGGTGTGCAGCAACGATCCGCCGTGCGTGCGCACCAGCGACTGGGCGAGCGCGGCGGGATCGGGCACGGTGGTCTGAAACACCACGATGTACTGCCCGGCGGCGATCCCAGCCAGCGCGGTCGCCGACGGAGCCTCCGACTGGGGTTGAGCCGGGTTCGACGCGTCCTGACACCCGGCCAGAAATAACGCGGTCGCGATAGCGAATGCGGATGATCTCATGGCGGCCTCCACGGAGCAGCAGTCCGTTTCGGGGACAGCAAGACTCGTTCCCGCGGAGCGGCGGCGAGCGGACGAGTCGCAGGCCGGGAGAGTGGGGGCACCCGCGCAACGCTGTGGTGCGCGAGCCACGATGGATCAGCCGGTCAGGACCAGCGCGACGATTCCCCAGGCGAGCGTCAACAGCGTGACCGGGACGCCCACTTTCGCGTATTCGCCAAAGCCGATCCGCACGCCTCGGGTCTCGGCCCGTTCGGCCACGATGAGATTCGCCATAGAGCCGATGAGCAGGAGGTTGCCCGCGAACGTTGAGCTCATGGCGAGCACGCGCCACAACAGGTGCGGGTCGGGGAGGTTGGGAACGGTGTTCCGCCACAAGATCACCGCGGGGACGTTGGAGATCAGGTTCGAGAGCGTCACCATCACGGCGCTCACCGCCGCCGCGTCGCGCCAGGGCGTGCCGTTCTGAACCAGCCCCACCGCGTGGCGATCGATCCAGGCGACCGCGCCGGTCTGCTCGAACCCGCGCATCACGACGAACAGCGAGGCGAAAAACAGCAGCAGCGACCACTCGACCCGATCGATGGCGTACGCGGGATCGCGCTGCGCGACCGCGACCATGAGGGCACCCGCCGCGATCGCCACGAGCGGCAGCGAGCCCCCCGCGAGCCATGCGAGCACGGCGAGCCCGAACACGGCGAGCCCCTTGGCGACGAGCGGCCGGTCCAGCGCGACAGGCACCGTTCCGAGGCGCTCGCGGAACGGGTCCCGCAGCTGGTCGCGGTACGCCCAGCGCAGGTAGCCGTACGTGATCGCCAGCCCGCCGAGGCCCACGGGCAACATGTGCAGCAGGAACCCGCGGAACGACGCGCCGCTCCAGATCCCGACCAGCATGTTCTGCGGGTTGCCGGTGACGGACAGCACCGACCCCACGTTCGAGCCCATCGCGAGGCCGATGAGGTACGGCGTGGGTCTTACCCGGAGCGGCCCGAGCGCCGCCAGCAGCACGGGGGTGACGACGAGACAGATCGTGTCATTGACGAACAGGGCCGACAGCAGGCCGCCGCCGATCACCACGCCGAGCAACAGCCGCTGGGGCGTCTTGGCGCGCTGGAGAACCCACTCGGCCGCGAACTCGAAGAACTGCCCCACCTCGAGGTAGCCGACGATCAGCATCAGGCCGAGCAGGAAGACCAGGACGTCGAAATCGATGGCCGCGTACGCGTCCACGAGGGGCAGCACGCCAAACGCGACCATCGCGACCGCGCCGAGCAGGCTGGCGGCGGGCCGGTTGAGATGCACGAAGGGCAGCCGCTGGACGGCGATGAGCACGTATGTCAGGGTGAAGATGGCGAGGCCGGTCGTCAGATCTCCCAGTTCGAAAACAGTACGCCCCGCGCCGGGTGCGGCTCCGGGTAGCCGTCGTAGGTCATGCGGAGATCGGTCCAGCGGACGCGATATCCGCGGGCGACGAGGCGGCGGAAGGCGTCGTCGCAACGGGTCTGGCAGCGGATGGCGACGCGGCGGATCCCGGCGCGCGCGGCGGCCGCCTCGGTCGCGGCGATCGCCGCCTCGAAGGCGCGCCCGTCCGTCGCCGCCAGCTTGAGCACGCGCACCTCGTCCTTCGGCCGGCCCTCGGCGAGCGGCGCGGAATGCCACAGCACGACCGCGCGCAGGCCGTCATCACCGTCCACCAGCGACGTGTCGCCGAGCCCGAGCTCCGCAGTCAGTTGAATCTCGCGCGTGAAGTCGTAGCCCGGGGCGAGCGTTGCGACGAGGCGGCGCGCCGCCGCGATCGCCTGGTCGCCCGCGGCACCGCGACGGTGCGACAGCAGGGCGGCGGCGGCGTGGCCGCGCGTCGCGATGTCGTTCGTGAGGGTCACCGTCAGATGGCCAGGGGTGAAGCCCAGCCGCGCATAGAAGCCGATGTTCTCGACCGTCCGCGGCATCGTCTCGAGGCCGAGCGTGGTGACGCCCTGCTCGAGCAGCCAGTCGGTCGCGGCGCGCACGATGGTCTTGCCGATCCCCGCTCCCTGGCGGTCGGGCCGCACGGCGAGCGGGCCCATCCAGCCTTCGGCCCCCGAGCGGTGCGCGATGTTGAAGGCGGCCACGTGCCCCGCTTCGTCGCGCCACAGCATGGCGCCGTCGCCCGCATCAAGCAGCGCGTAGCGCCACACCTGCGGGTTCAAATGCGGGACGCGCACGCCGACCAGCCCGTCGCGCCGGTAGCGGTCGGTGAAGGCGTCGGCGAAGACGCGGTTCAAGCCCTCGGTGTCGCGCTCCGCGGCGGCCTCCGGACCGTTCAGCTGGCGCTCAGGCAGCCACGCCCGCATCCGTCGCTCCCAGCGTTGCCGTGTCGTCGCGCACCGCGCTCGTGCCGCGCGCGGGGTCGAAGTCCACCCGGATCACCCGATCGAGGCCCTCCCGCACCTGCTCGATGTGCGTGATCAAGATGACCTGCGGGAACCGGTCCGCCAGTCGCCGGAGCAGCCCCACCACGTGCTGGCGCCGGGCCTCGTCGAGCGACCCGAAGATTTCGTCCAGCACGAGCAGGGACAGCGGCTGACCCGCGCGCTCGGCGATCATTTGCGAGATCGCGAGCCGCAGCACCAGATTCACGAGGTCCTCCTCCCCGCCCGAGATCACCGGCTTGGGCACGCCGCCCTCGAGGATCGTCACCGTGTAGTCCTCGGTGAGATCGAGCTCGTTGTAGCGACCGTCCGTGAGGTCGGCGAGGAAGCCCGATGCGAGCTCCGCGATCTCGGGGCGCATCCGCGCGTTGAGCTCCCCGCGCAGGTCGGAGAACGCCCGGTCGAGCTCGTTATGGAGCCGCTGCCGCGCCTTGCGCTCGGCGATCTGGCGCTCTCGCTCGACGCGCTCGCCCGCACGCCGCTGGGCCTCGCGCACGTCGTCCTCGCCGCGGCTCAGCTCGCCCCGCGCCTCCACCACGGCCAGCTCCGCTTCGCGCAGCGCGCCCACGGCGCGATCGTAGCGCTCCTTGGCCTGCTTGTACTCCGCCTCCGAGAAGCCCTCGGCCCGCACGGCCTCGGTGAGCTCCCGCACGCGGCGCTCCGAGACCGAGAGCTGCCGCTCGGCCTGCTCCGCCTCCGGCACCAGGGCCTCGGCGCGCCGCGCCCGCTCTTCGAGCGCCGCCGCTTCGAGCGCGACCGGCTCGAGCTTCGCCAGCTCGGCGCGCAGCGCGTCGTGCCGCGTCCCGTCATACGCGGTGGGCCGGGTTTGCAGCCGCCGCTCCAGGTCCGTGACCCGGCGACGGGCCGCCTCGAGCTCCGCCGTGGCGCGCTGCCGCTCTTCCGCCTGCGCTCGCAGCTCCCCCGCGCGCGCGCTGGCGCGGCGGCTCTCCTCCAGCGCGCTCTCCCGCGCCGCCTCCGCCTCGCCGAGCTTCGGGGGCGGCTGCGCCAGCTGCTCCAGCCGCTGGCGGAAGTACTTCCCGTCTCCGGTGATCACCTCCAGCTGCCGGTCGAGGATCGCCAGCACGGACGCGTACTCCGCGCCGAGCGGTCGTTTGCACGTGGGACACGTGCCCTCCGGTCCGAGCTTGATGATCTGATCGCGCTGCTCCTTCACCTCCTCGTACAGCTTGAGGAGCTCCGTGCGCTTGGTCTCGGCGTACTGCCGGTCCCGCACCCAGGCCGTCCGCTCCTCTTCGGCGGCGCGCTCGGCGGCCTGCAGCCGCTGCTGAACGTCCTGCACCTCGACCTCCGCCGCCGCCAGCCGCTCGACCACGTCGCCGAGCTGGGCGAGCCGCCGCTCGAGGGCCCCCACCACGCGCCCCACCTCCTCGCGCTGCGCTTCCTCGGCGTGCCGCGCCGCCGCCTCTCGCTGCAACCGCTCGAGCTCCGCGAGCTCCTGCTTCAACCGGGTCATCGGGGTCAGGTCGCTCTCGAGCCGCTTCCACTGCTCACGGGCCGCCAGCGCGTCGGCCAGCTCGCGGTCCAGCCGTTGGAACTCCTGGCGCGCGGTGACGACCGCCTGGTCCGCCATCCGGCGCTCGCCGTCGAGCGACAGGGTCCGCTCGCGGCGCGCCACCCAGTCGGTCCAGCGCGGCTCCTCACGGGCCAGCGCCTGCTCCGCCGCCCGCCGCGTCGCGTCCGCCGCCTGCGCCACCCGCCGCGTGGCGGCGAGGCGCTCTTCGGCCGCGCGCCGCTCCGCAGCCAACACGGCCGGGTCGGGCAACCCGGCCTCGAGCCCCCGCACCTCGGCCGCGAGGGTATTCCGCACCTCGCGCACCCGCTCCTGCGCCTCCCGGAGGCGCTCGTAGCCCAGCACACGCGAGAGGAACGCCGCGCGCTCGGTCTTGCCGAGCGCCGCCATCACCGCCAGCTCTTTCTGTCCGGTGAAGTAGGTGTTGAAAAACTCGTCGTGCGTCATCCCGAGCGTCCGCGCGAGCGTGTCGGTGACCGTCTTGAGCGCGTTCGCGACGGGTTGCCCGTCCTGATACAGCACCGCCGTCGAGAGACCGCGCGTCACGCGGTATTCGTGGGCGCCCAGCCGGAACTCGAGCTCCACCTCGACGCCGGCACGGCCGGTGGCCCCGAGCCGGCGGATCGAGTCCTTATCGCCCCGCACCGCCTGCACGCCGTAGATCGCCCAGGCGATGGCCTCTAGGATCGTGGTCTTGCCCGAGCCGTTGGGCCCGAAGATCCCCGTGATCCCCGCGCCGAACTCGAGCTCCGTGTCGGCGTGCTGTCGGAAGTTCCGCAACCGCAGCCGGCGCAGCTCCATCAGGGCTCGCCCTCCCGGCCGACCTGCTCCACGAACTCGACGCCCAGCCGCACGAACGCGGCCCGGTCGAGATCGGCGTCGAGCGGACGATGGTCGAGGAACTCGCGCACCGTTTCGTGGAGGGTCTGGCGGCGGCCCGGCGCGCCCGACGCGTCGACGCGGTGCAGCTCCGGGCGCCGCAGGTCGAGCTGGAAGTGGAGCGCGCGGGCCTTGTAGCCGCGGATCGCGGCGTGGTCCAGGTCGCGCGCGGTGGAGCGCGAGACGTCGAACACCAGCAGGCGCACAACCTGGTCGTCGATCGCGGGTTTTGCCGCCGTGACGGCGGCGGCGATGCGCTCGTCCAGCTCACGCGGCGTGAGACCCTTCCCGTCGATCGCCGGGAGCTCGACGTGCCGGCGCACCGGGGCGATCGGGCGGAACGTGACGCGCGCACCCGGGAGGTCGACCAGGAGATAGCCTTTGCCGCGCCGCCCCTGCTCTTCTTCGTCCTGCAGCTGCCCCCAGGGATTCGGGCTCACGTACTCGACGCTGCCGGCGTACCAGGCGTTCGCGGCGACCGACTGCGCCACATGGTAATGGCCGAGGGCCACGTAGTCCCACTGCGCGGGAGCGAGGTCGTGGTGATCGACGACGGCGCCGCCGTACTCCGCCGTGCCCCGCCGCTCTCCCAGGCCGGGGAGCTGCCCGTGCAGCAGCAGCACGTTGAACGTGGTGCCGCGCTGCGGCCGGAGCGCGGGCCGCTCGGGCTGCATCATCGCCTGGTGCGGGACCGCGAGGACCGAGCAGTCGAGCTTGGAGAAGGTGAGGTAGCGGGCCTGGTCGACCACGGCCTCTACGCCGAGCGCCTCGTAGAGGCGCAGGATCGTTCCCGTTTCCGCGGATCGCGGGGTGTCGTGCTCCCCCGCGATCATCACGATGGGCGCGTCGGGCAGTCCCGCCCGCAAGCGGTGCAGCTGCCGAAAGAGAAACAGGATCGCCGGGTTGGTGGGCCGGACGGAATGGAAGATGTCGCCCGCGAGGACGATCAGGTCGGGCTCCTGCTCGAGCGCGTCGTCGACGGCGCGGCGGAACGCCTCGGCGACGTCCGCCTCGCGCTGGTTCCCGCCCCGCGGCGTCTGCCGGTCGTACTGGCGGAAGCCGAGGTGGAGATCGGCGAAGTGGGCGAGCTTCACCGCCTCACTTCGCCGCGGTCAGCTGGAGCGACGAGCGCTGCGTCATCGCCATCGTCATCTCCCGCTGTCCCGCCGGCCCGCTCTTCACGTTGACCCGCATGACGCCGCCCATGGTCGCGCGCGTCTGCGCGCTGTGGGTGAGCGAGTAGGTCTGCTCGCCCGTGAGCCCGCCCGAGAGTCGCATGGTGATCTGCTGGCCCTGCCGAGTGACCTTGATCGGCTCGCCCGGAAAGATCGTCTCGATCGCCAGCAGCACCGACGTGTCCGTGCCCGCCACCTGGATCTGCTTCACGGTCAGCTTCGTCTTCGACTTGATCGGGGCGCTCGCGTTCAACTGGTCACCCAGCGGCAGCTCGTTCTCCGACGTCCAGGAGTCGCCCACGCCGACCGGCCTCTCGGGCAGCGGAAACGCCATCGCCTTGACGCTCTTCCCCATCTGCTCGCTGAGCGGGGAGGGCGAGCCCGAGAGGCCCCGGAAGGAGGCCCCGGAAGGCCGCGCTGACGACGTTCATGCGGTCGTCGTAGACGATGTCGCTCTTCATCCCGCGCATCCGGTCGAGCGCCGGCTGCATCGCTCCCACCTCCATGCCCAGGGACTCGAACGCGGTGGAATCGAAGGTCACGGTGACCGCCGTCCACCCCCCGCCCGGCGCGGGGCCACCCACCGCCTGGGTGAAGTACATCCGCATCGTCACGGACTGCTCGGGCCCGGCCACCGACCCGCCCTCGAACTTCATCGAGTTCTGCTGCTCCAGCGCGTAGCGGTAGGCGGCGCCCGCGGGCGGATGGTACCGCAGCGTCAGCTTGGGCCCGCTCGCGCCGCGGCAGCCGCTGACGGCCGCGAGGGCGGCGAGGGCGGGAACGAGCGGGCGGGGAGCGGCCATGAGCGACTCCAATCGGTCAGTACGGCTCGTCCGAAATCGGGTTGAGCGGTGGCACGCTCTCGCGCACCGGCGCCGGCGCGGCCGCCACGCGTCCGCCGAGCTGCTTGCGGAAGTAGCCGAACAGGTCCTGCGGGCGCTCCCGGCGCACTGCAGCCAAGGCGCGGCGCACGTCTTCCGGCCGCCGCTCAGCGATCAGGTCCTTCACTTGATTCGGCCGGATGCGCCGGTCGATCCCCGTCAACTGGCGCACCACCGCGTCCTCGAACGGCAGGTCGGCCGCGGGCGGATACCGCTCCACGCCGTCCCGGCCGCGCAGCACGGCGGGCCGCGGGAAGCGCACGAAGATGGGCTGCGTGAAGTGGGGGTGGCGCACCATGAGCTCGCCGATCGGCAACGTGGCGAGCTTGATCTTGATGGCGGGGGACAGCACCTGGTAGCCGGGCGTCGCCAGCTCGTCGGCGTCCATCCGGCCGAACACGATCGTCCCCGCGTTCCCCACCACGCGCCGGTGCACCTGCGAGCGGAACTGCTCGGCGCCGAACAGCACGAGACCAAGGTAACGCCCGCGCTCCGAGATATCGAGCAGCATCTTCTTCACGTACGTGTCGGGCCCCTCGGCCGGCGCGTATTTGTTCAGCTCGTCCACGAACACGACGACCGCGTCGACGCCGAGGTCGCGGCGCTCGAGATGCTCCCGCAGCTTCGACACGCTGCGCGCGAACACGAGGTCCTGGCCGAGCGGATCGACGTTCGCCACGTCGACCACGTAGATCGTGCGGTCCTCGAACCGTCCCCACGGCAGGTCGTTCGACGGCCCGTCGTCGGTGACGAGCCCCTTGCAGCGCGTCGAGATGTTCGACAGGCGGTTGCGGACCTTGCGGATCGTGGCGATGTGGTGCGTGCGCCAGGAGTCGCTCCGCCCTGCGAGCTCGAGTCCGTCGAAGATGCCGCGGAACAGCACCTCGAGGTCCGCGAAGGTCTCGACGTGGTGGGTTCCGCCGAAGCCGTCCTCGAAGTCCTTGTCCACCACCCGGTCGGAGAGGAAGTCGATGAACGCGTCGGCCTTGGCGTCGATGTCGTCACGGTTCAAGAGCACTTCCGCGTAGTCCAGGACTTCGCGCAGCCCCCACACCAGCGGCTCCACGGCGGCCACGAGGTCGGGGTGGGTGCGCAGCGTGTTCAGGTTCACCCCGTCCGCCTTGAAGGGAGCGTAATAGCGCACCCGCTCGAACGGCTGCGCGGCGATGCCGAGTCGCTCGTAGCGGCGGCGGTCCTCGTCGTCCAGCAGCCCGGGCCGGTCGAGGAAGCACAGGTCGGGACCCTTCACGTTGAAGCACACCGCGGCGATCCGACCCTTGTGCGCAGGGAAGTGCCCGAAGATCGAGCCGAGCAAGAACTCGACCGCGCTGGTCTTGGTGGCGAGGCCCGAGACGCCGGAGATGTTCAAGTGGGCGGCCTCCGGCCCCAGCAGGAAATCGGCGTCCACGTACACGGGCGCCTCCAGGCCCCCCGAGGTGTAAAGACCGACGGGGATCGCGGTGGGCTGCGCGCCGCCCACGTAGGCATCCATCCGCAGCGCCCGCGCCACGTCGGCGTCGGTCGCCACGACCACACGACCGAGCGGCACCGGCTGCAGCGGCTCCTCGGGCTGCTGGCGTAGTACGGCCGCGGTCCAGAGGCGGATTTCCTGGCGCACGGTCGGGCTCTCCGCGGCGCGTGCGGGGTCTCCCTCCGCGCCGACCACGTCATGCAGCGGCGTCGCCAGATCCGAATAGGCGAACCCATCCGTCACCACACCCCAGACCACCCGTCCCCCGTCCTCTGTCCCCCGTCCCTCTTCCTCGACTCGGACGATGGCTCCAATCCCGATGGTCGTCTCGTTCGCCGTCCAGAAATGGAATTGATGCGGCGTCGCGGGTTTCTGCTCCGTGGCGACGACGCGGCCGATGGGGGGAGGATCGCGCCGCTCGATCACGATCCGGTCCTCGGGAGGCGGGAGGCGAACGGCGGGGTGAGGTCGCGGGGCGCGCGTGCTCTCAAGTACGTCTCCACGTCATGGATAGGATAAAGTAACCGATCCCACCGTCGGTCGGGGGTCGAGACTGGCGCCCGCTCGTCCAGGAGCCAGGCGGAGATCCCGGACGCATGTGCGACCGTGTCCGGGTGAGCGCGCCGCTCCAGTCGCACCAGGCCGTACAACAGGTCGTTGCCCTGCCACGGCCACAGTCGGAGATACCACGAGTAGATGGCGCGCCGCGCGCCGCGGCTCCGCGGCCGAAACACGCTGGTGCGGTGGCCGGCGGGCAGCGTGAGCGCGCGCTCGAGCTCCGCGCCCTCGAAGTACTGCGCGCCGTGGCTCTTCACGACGCCCAGCGCGCGGCCGTGGGCGGACAGCGCGGCGGAATCGGAGAGCACACCATCCACGACGAGCCACTCGTCGGAGCGGAGGGTCGCGAGGCACCGCTCCGCCAGCCGCCGCTCGAGTGCCGCACGCGCCGTTTGCACCGCGACACGCGCGGCCGGCAGGGCGCGTCCCGGTTGTCCGGCGTCTTCGGCGGGCACCTCGACCACGCGCACGCCTTCGCCGGCTCCTCCTCCTCCTCCCCCCACGAGCGCGGCGCGCACCGCATCCGGCAGGCGGTCGAGCCGCGTGACGGCAAACTCTTCCGCGTCCTCGGCGACGGTGCGGAGGCGGCGATCCGGCCCCCGGCGGCGCACCGCCGCGGCGATGTACGCGCGGACGATCGGGGTGACCCCGGCGTACCCCACGACCCGCCACTGCTCGATACCGTCGAGAAATCGGACGACCGCGGGACTGAGCGGCGCCGCCTCCGCCAGCGAGTGAATCCGGAGCTCCGGGTCCTCCACGGGGTCCGCGCCGGTGAACTCTTCGAGGTCGCTGCGGCCGAGGCTCGCCTCGGGGACATGGGACGCCGGAACCGCGCCCGCGGCCAGGACCGCCTCGACCCAGGAGCGCGCCACGCCTACCGGGTCCGGAGGGCCCAGCCGAGGTAGGTGACGCTCAGGTCGTCGGTGAGCACGCGGCCGCCGCCGTCGGGGGCGCGCGCCACGCCCTTCATCTCCTGGACGACCATCCCGTTTCGGGTGAGGCCGTCGGTCAGCTCGGCCGGCGTGATGAAGCGCGCGAAGTCGTGAAACCCTTCCGGCATGGTGTGCTCCACGTACTCCTCGTCCCACACGAGCTGGAGGAACGCCGCGATGGTACGGTTGTGCGTGAGGAAGCCCAGCCCGCCGCCCGGCGCGAGCACGGCCGCGACACCCGCCAGCGTGCGGTCGAGGTCGTCGACGTGCTCCAGCACGTCGACCGTGAACACCAGATCGAACGTTGCCTCGAGCCCCGCGCCCGCGAGGTCCTCGGCCGTCCCGCGACGATAGTCGATCGACACGCCCGAGCGACGGGCGTGCTCGCGCGCCACGGCGAGCGACTTCTCCGACGGATCGATCGCCGTGACCTCCGCCCCCTGCGCCGCGAGCGCCTCGGCCAGAATCCCGCCGCCGCACCCCACATCGAGCGCACGCTTCCCGCCGAACCCGCCGAACACCCGGCGGAAGTAGTCGACTCGAACGACGTTGAGCTCGTGCAGCCCGACGAACGGGCCCGCGTCGTTCCACCAGACGCCCGGCAGGCGCTCCACCAGGCGCTCGTACTTCTCGGACTCGGACAGCCCTCCCAGGCGGGGCAGCTGGTCGCTCACGTGGCCACCTTCACGCCGATCACGAGTCCGTCGCGGATCGGCGCCACGGCCGCGACGAGGCGGGGATCGGTCGCCGCGAGCCGGTTGAACGCGCGCACGCCCTCGGCCTCCGCCGACTGGTCCGCCGGGTCCACCGCCGCTCCGTGGAAGAACGCGTTATCGCACAGCAAGAGCCCTCCCGGCCGCAACAGCCGCACGCTCCACGCGAAGTATTGCGCCAGCGGCGCCTTGTCGGCGTCCACGAACACGGCGTCGAAGCCCGGCCGGAGCGTCGGGAGGACATCGAGCGCCGCGCCCTCGATGAGTCGCACCCGCTCGGCGACCCCCGCCTCGACGTACGCTTGGCGCGCCAACGCCGCGTGGCGCGCGTCGATCTCGATGGTCGTGAGCGTGCCGCCGGCCGCAAGCGCCCGCGCCAGCCACACCCCGGAGTACCCGGCCAGCGAACCGAGCTCGAGCACGCGCGCCGCCGCGATGGCGCGGAGCAGCACGTACAGGAGCTTCCCCTCGTCTGGAGAAATATGGATCGGTGGGAGCTTCAGGGCGTCGTGCCGCGCGCGGATCGCGGACAGGGCCGGGTCTTCGGGGGCGAACAGCTCGGTGACGTACCGCTCGAGCCGTTCGTCCACGCTCAGGCGGTCGCCTCGACGTTCGGGAAGGGCGGCACGTCGAGGAACCACAGCCCCGCGAGGCGCGAGCTCTTGTCGACCTCGACGAGCAGCCGGTCCGCCACCCGCAGCACGGCAGCCGGCCGCGCGCGCCCCACACGGATGTGGAACACCGATTCCGTCTGGTTCTTCTCCACCGTGAGGGCGGTGTCCACTTCGACCGCTGCGACGCCGGGCTGCGACAGGCGGGTCGGGAACACGACGCGTGCCTCTTTGGTCGGCTCGGGGATCTCGAGGTCGTCGCGGGTACGGATGTCGTCCGGCCAGGTCACCACGTCCACACCGCGCAGGCACCCGCCGGCGACGTCGAGCACGACGAACGATCCATCGTTCCCCTCGAGGTCGACGGTCCCGTTCAGCCCGCCCGCCTTGCCGCCGCCCTTGCAGGCGACGGACAGAATGTCGGTCTCGGGATCCCAGTGGTAACTGACCTTGGGGAGTCGGCCGTCGAGCGGCTCGATCCGCGCTTCGAAGTTCATCGAAACCGCACCTTCCACCCTCCAGGGAGGGCGCATAATATAGGCCGCACTGCAGAGGGGGGCTAGCAGCGTGGAACGGCGCGAATTTGTCACAGTGGCCGGCGGACTGCTGGCCCTTGGTCGGACCGTCGGACCGTCGGACGGTCGGACGGTGCCGACACGACACGGTCCGACTGTCAGACCGTCCGACCGCCCGACGCGTCAAGAGCCATCCCTCTCCCCCGACGTGTTCGCCCGCCGCCTCGCGCGCGCGCAGGCGGAGCTCGAGGCGCGCCGGCTCGATTTCCTGATCGCGACGCCTTCGACCAACTACGAGTACCTGACCGCCTACAACCCCGGCAGGAGCGAGCGGCTGATCGCCCTAGTGCTGCCGGCGAGCGGCGCGCCGGTGGTCGTCTGCCCGTCGTTCGAGGTGGAGCGCATCAAGCGCCACACCACGATCGCGGACGTGCGCGGCTGGGAGGAGCAGGCCGACCCGTATCCGCTCGTCCGTGACGCGGTGCGCGGCCTCGCCAAGGGCGGCCAGGGCGACCGGGGCAGCCGGGGGACGATCGCGCTGGAGCCTTCCACCGGCTATCAGACGTACCTGCGGCTCGCGGGTTCGCTGGGCGGCGGCTGGCGATTCGTCGACGGCGGGCCCGTCACCGAGCGGCTGCGGATCCTCAAGGCGCCCGAAGAAGTCGGGCTCATCCGCCGGGCGATCGAGATCACCGAGGGGGCGATCGCCGCGACGTTCGGTCAGCTCACGGCGGGCATGACCGAACGCGACGTGGCGCGGCTGCTCTCCCGCGAGATGCAGCAGCGCGGCGCCGAAGGGGGCGGGCTGGTGCAGTTCGGGCCGTCGAGCGCCCTGCCACACGGCGGCCCGGCCGCCGCGCCGCTCGAGCGCGAGACCGTGGTGCTCATCGACTGCGGCTGCCGGGTAGGCGGCTACGAATCCGACATCACCCGCACCACTTGGTTCGGGGATCACCCGTCGGACGAGTTTCGGAAGGTCTTCGACGTGGTGCACGACGCGCAGACCGCCGCCATGCAGCTGGGCCGCCCGCGCGCCACCGCGTGCCAAGAGATGGACCGCGCCGCGCGCAGGGTCATCACGGCGGCCGGCTATGGCCTCTTCTTCACACATCGCCTCGGCCACGGGCTCGGCATGGACGGGCACGAGGTCCCCTACCTCGTCGAGGGCAACGCCACCCGTCTCGAACCCGGGATGGTCTTCACCATCGAGCCGGGGATCTACCAGCTCGGGAAGTTCGGAGTGAGGATCGAGGACGATTGTCTCATGACCGAGAACGGCGTGGAGGTTCTCAGTCACCGAGCGGTGAAGCTGTAATCGGGAAGAGGGAAGCGGGAAGCTTGAGTGATGCAAGCTTTCTCACGGTTGGGAATTTGTGGCGGACAGCACGGACACTTGGTACCAGATGAGCGCCGGAGGGAGCGCTTCATTGCGTCTCTCGTCCCTCTTCCCCCTTCCCTCTTCCCCATTTAATCACCGAGCTTCTTGGCAAACGCTACGATGCGGTCCAGCGCTCGAATGAGGTCGTCCGTCGCTGCCGCGTACGACAGCCGCACGTAGCGGTCGTCACCGAACGCGGCCCCCGGCACGAGCGCCACGCCGGTCGTGGTGATGAGCCGCGTGCAGAACTCGGTGCCGCCGACGCCCCCAAGTGAGTCCACCCGGAAGAAGAAGTAGAACGCCCCGAGGGGGTCGACGAACTCGACGCCGGGGAGGTCCTGACGGAACCGTTGGACGACCAGATCCCGTCGCCGGCGGAACTCCGCCACCATCCGCACCACGTCCTGCTCCAGGCGCTCGTCGCCGAGCGCCGCGGCGGCGGCCACCTGCGCGGGATGGTTCGCGCCGGTCGTGGTGTGCGACTGGAGCGCGGCCATGGCCTTCGCGACCGGCCCCGGGGCGAGCGCCAAGCCGATCCGCCACCCCGTCATCGCGTACGCCTTGCTCACCCCGTACACGACCACCACGCGCTCCAGCAGATCGTCAGGCAGGTCGAGGAACGCCGGCGCCGGCCCGGTCCCGTAATGGATGCGGCGGTAGATCTCGTCCGCGATCACCCACACCTTGCGCTCGCGCGCCCACTGCGCGATGGCTTTGATCTCGGCGTGCGTGTACACCGCCCCGGTCGGATTGCAGGGCGAGCAGAGGATCAGCCCGCGCGCGCCGGGCACGACGCGCTCGAGATCGCGCACGCTCACCTTGAGGCTCCACTCCGGGTCTCCCGCCACGAGCACCGGTCGCGCCCGCGCGAAGTGCACGATCTGCGGATACGACACCCAGGCGGGCGCCGGGATCGCCACGACGTCGCTCGGCCCGAACAGCGTGAAGCACACGTTGAAGAGCGACTGCTTCGAGCCGTTCGAGATCACGATGTTGTCGGCGTTGACGGGACGCCCGCCGGAGAGCAGCGAGAGGTGCTTCGCCGCCGCGGCGCGCAGCTCGAGAATCCCCTCGTTGGCCGGGTAATGCGTCTTCCCGTCCCGAATCGCGCGGATCCCGGCGTCGGCGGCGATGGGCGGCGTCGGAAAATCGGGCTCCCCCGCACCCAGGTCGATCACATCCTCGCCCGCGGCCTTGCGACGCTTCGCCTCCTGTGAGATGGCGATCGTCGCGGACGTCTCCAGGTGCTGGAGGTTGGGGGAGAGACCGGAGGCGGGGGTGGCAGTGTGGGCGGGCGTGGGGGTGGAGGCCATGGGCGACAGGATAGCCAGAGGCGGTGACGGGACGCAACCGCGAATTCCCAGGCTGAAGCCTCGGCTCGGCAGACGCTGCCCTTGAGGGCAGCGCATCGCCGAGCCCACCCTTCAGGGTGGGACTTACGAGATGGTTGCCTTTCCCCTCGCCCGCACGTACCATCCCTCGCGGCACCGCCCTTTGACAACCGAGGATCGTGTGACGATTGCGGACGCGAAAGCAGCGCACGAGCGCGGCCGCCCGGTCGTGCTGATACGGCCGCCGGCGGTGGAGCGCGCGGCAGAGCTGTGGGAGCTCATCATCCCCGCGACCCCAGGCCATGGGCCCGGGGCTAGTCCACCCGTGGTGATCATCTGCGCGGATGACGCGAGCGCCGCGGAGTGGGCCGCAGCGGCCCCGGCCGGACTCTCCGCCCATGCCGTCACCGGACTCGCCCGCACGAGTCGCATCCTCAAAGAGCGTTCGGTCGATATGCTCGCCGGCGCCGTCAGGGACTTGTCGGCGCTGGTGCAGCGCGCCGCGCTCAAGCTCGACCACGTCTCCACAGTGGTGGTCGCTTGGCCCGAGGGGCTCACGGGACACGAGGCGGCCGCCGCGCTGGACACGCTCCTCGCCGAAGCCCGCGTCGCGCGTCGCGTGGTGTTGAGCTGGAATCCCGTTGCGTTGCGCGATTTCCTCGAGCGCCACGCCCCTCGCGCGCTCCTCGTCGGCACGCCCCCCGTGGATGCCACGGGCGCGCCGCTGGCGCCCGTCTGCCGGGCGCGCTACGCCACCGTTGCCTCCTGCCGCCGTACCATCGCCCTTCGGGACGCGCTCGACGCCCTCAACGCGGCGAACCCGTTCGTCTGGAACGGCGAGCCGATCGCCGCGCCTCCTCGCCCCGGCCCTCCACCCGACGCAGTCGTTTGCGTCCGTCTCCCCACGCGCGACGAGCTGGCGGCGCTGGCGCGCCTCGGGCCGCCGCTCGTGCTCGTGACCGCGAGCCAGCTGCCGTATCTCCGCTCGGTCGCCACCGCGACGCCGCTCGCTCTCCCGTCCGCCGCGGACCGCGGACGGGACCGCGCGGAAGCGCTGCGGGAGCGCGTCGCGGGACTGCTCACCACGGGCAACGTGGACGCGGAGCTCGCGCTGCTCGATCCGCTGTTCGAGCGCTTCGACCCCGCGGAAGTCGCGGGGGCGCTGCTTTCACTGCTCGGGGACGAGGGACGGGGGAAGACGGAAGGGACCCTTCCCCTGCCCAGCGATACGACGCGTGTGCGAGTGTTCGTCAACGTCGGGAAGAAAGACCGCGTGGCCGCGAAGGACCTCGTCGGGGCGCTCATTCGGGAAGTCGGGGTCGCGAAGGGCGACATCGGTCGCGTCGAGGTGCGTGAGACGTTCACCCTGGTGGACGTGGCGGCCGGAGCCGCGGAGCGTGCGGCGCGGGGCCTCACCGGCGTCACCATCCGCGGCCGCCGCGTGGCGGCGCGGCTCGACCGCGACGTCTAGCGCCGCAGCAGCACGGACGTTCCTCCGGCGAGCGTCGCCAACCCTAACTCCAGAAAACGCCGACGGGCCGCCCAGCGGGGCGGCCCGTGAACAGCAAGCCCGTCGCGTGCGCGACGGGCTATTTCCGGTTGTTGACGGCCATCTTCAGCTGCTTGCCCGCGCGGAACGCCGGCGCGATCGATGCTTTGATGGTGATCGTCTCGCCGGTCTTGGGGTTCCGGCCCTGGCGCGATGCGCGCTTGCGCGCTTCGAAATTGCCGAAGCCCGTGATCTGCACCTTCGCCCCCTTCTTGAGCTCGCCCGCGATGATCCCCTTGTCATCGAACAGGGCATCGATGGCTCGGGTCGCGTCGGCCTTGGACATCTTGGTCCGAATGGCCAGCGCTGAGGTCAGCTCCGCTTTGTTCACGGTGTCTCCTTGTGAGGGCCTAGGGCTCAAACAAACCCTTGGAATTCCGCCCCTTTCTCGGGGGGGCACCCGAAAACCCGCATAAAACCGCCACAATATGGGGGTATGCTCCGGAAAACCGCAAGATTCCAGCACTTCCTTGACCCCCTCCCCCCACCGCTACTACCCTTCCCCGTCGCACGCCGGCACCCACACCGCGCCGCAGCACGGTGCCGCCGTGCCGTCGTGTACCCACGGGAGACTCCTTGTTTCACGGTACCCGCCCTGGATGGCTTGAAGTGATCGCCAGCGTCATGTTTTCCGGAAAGAGTGAAGAGTTGATCCGGCGCGTGCGGCGCGCGGTCATCGCCCGCAAGCAGGTCCAGGTTTTCAAGTCCCACCTCGACGCCCGGTACGCGGGGCTGTATTCGGTCACGTCACACGACCGCGAGATGGCCGAAGCCGCCCCTGTGGACTCGTCGGAGGAGATCATGGGCCTGTGGCGTCCCGACACGGAGGTCGTGGCGGTGGACGAGGTGCAGTTCCTCGACGACGGGATCGTGCCCGTGGCCAACGCGCTCGCCGACCGTGGCGTGCGGGTGGTGCTGGCGGGGATCGATATGGACTTCCGCGGTCTGCCGTTCGGCCCGATGCCCACGCTGCTCGCAATCGCCGAGATCGTGGACAAGCTCCAGGCGATCTGCGTGGTGTGCGGCGGCCCCGCCAGCCGCAACCAGCGGCTCGTCAACGGCAAGCCCGCGCTGTGGGACAGCCCCACGATCATGGTCGGGGGCCGGGAATCGTACGAGGCGCGGTGCCGGCACTGTCATCGCGTGCCGAGGGCGGATGAGGATCAGACGGCGCTGCTGTAGAGGCGTCATCCGTCATCCGTCCTCCGTCCTCCGTCGGTGGTCGGCGGGCCGCGGATGACGGACGACGGACAACGGACGACGTAGATGTTCAACGTCGCCCTCACCGGCAATATCGCCGCCGGCAAATCCAGCGTCGTGGACCTGCTCCGGCGCTGGGGCGCGACCGTCATCGATGCCGACGCGCTGGCGCGCGAGGCGCAGGCACCGGGGGGCGAGGTGCTCGCGGCGATCGTGCGTCGCTTTGGCGCGGACGTGCTCGCTCCCGACGGGGCACTGGATCGCGGCGCGCTGCGCGCCAAGGTGATGGGCGACCAGGCGGCGCTCGACGCACTCAACCAGATCGTGCACCCCGCCGTACGGCGCCGGCGCGACGAGCTGCTGCGCGAAGCGCGTGAGCGCGGCGACGTGCTCGTCGTGAACGACATCCCGCTCCTCTTCGAGGTGCTCGACCCGGCGCAGTTCGACACCGTGGTCCTGGTGGACGCGCCGGTGGCGGTGCGCCGCACCCGGCTGCGCGCCATGCGCGGGCTCGCGAACGAGGAAGCCGACCGGATGATCGCGGCACAGATGCCGGCGGAGCGCAAGCGCGCCCGCAGCCACTTCGTGATCGAGAACGCGGGCTCGCTTACAGACTTGGAGCGGCAAACGCGCGGCGTGTTCGAGGAGCTGCGCCGCCGAGCGGCCGTGGCGGCGCTGGGCCGGCCCGCCCACACGCTCCTGCTCGCAGCCGCCGCAGCGGACGACGACCCCGCCTTCGACGCGATCGCGGCCCGCTACGCGGACGCGGGCCTGATCGTGCGCCGCGTCAAGGCTCCCAGCGCGACGCTGGATCAAGCGCTCGGTCGCCGCCCGCCGCCTGACGCGCTCGTCACGACCGCCGGCGCGGCCGCCGCCGCCGAGCAGGCGTGGGAGCGCGCGGGACGGCCGGGCGTCCTCGCCTCCGTCTCCGACGATCCCGACCCAGTGGCGGTGCGGCTGGACCTGCGTCCCTGGGGGTACGAGCGGCTCCGGCTCGTGGAGCCGGGCGCCGCAGGGCTGGCGCCGCGGCCCGACCTGTTCCCCATCGCCAACCCGTTGCCTTGACAGAGGTTTCACGCTCCGGTAACCTTCGCCGCGACCTCATCACGGCGCGAGCGAGCGATCCCCGCATGGCCAATATCCCGGCCGATCTCCGCTACACCGCAGAGCACGAATACGTCAAGAAGACCGGCGACCCAAGCATCGTGCAGATCGGGATCACCGACTATGCGCAGGGCGAGCTGGGCGATGTGGTGTACGTCGAGCTGCCGAAGGTCGGCGCCTCCTTCGCGCGCAAGGACGTGTTCGGCACCATCGAAGCCGTGAAGGCCGTTTCGGAGCTGTACACGCCGGTGGCGGGCACCGTCACCGAGATCAACACCGCGCTGGAAGGCGACCCTGCGCTCGTCAACCGCGACCCGTATGGGGCGGGCTGGATGATCAAGTTACGCGTGAAGAGCGCGGCGGAGCTCGAGCAGCTCCTCGGGAGCGAGGCGTACCAGCAGCAGATCGGAGCATAGCGCCGTCCATCCTCATGTCGACCGTCCGCGCCGCCCTCTCCCCCGCCGATCGCTTCGTCACCCGCCACGTGGGCCCCAGCCCCGACGAGACGCGGGGGATGCTCGCGGCGCTCGGGTATGATTCCCTAGACGCCTTCATCGACGCGGTCGTGCCCGACGACATCCGGTTGCGGCGCCCGCTGGCGCTGCCCCCCGGCCGGACCGAGCGCGAGGTGCTCCAGGCGCTGCGCGGCCTCGCCGCCCAGAACCAGCTGTACCGCTCCTACATCGGGATGGGGTACCACCACTCCTTCACGCCGCAGGTGATCCAGCGGAACATCGTCGAGAACCCGGGCTGGTATACGGCGTACACGCCGTACCAGCCCGAGATCGCGCAGGGACGGCTCGAGGCGCTGCTCAACTTCCAGACGATCGTGGCCGACTTGACCGGGCTCCCCATCGCGAACGCCTCCCTACTGGACGAGGCGACGGCCGCGGCCGAGGCAATGCATCTCACCGAGGCGGTGGCGCCGGGGGCGGCGGGAGACGCGGGCGCAGCGCCGATGTTCATGATCGCCGAGGGCTGTCATCCGCAGACGATCGCCGTGGTGCGGACCCGCGCCGAGGCGCGCGGCGTCCAGACCGTCGTCGCGGACCCACAGACCTTCGAGTTCCGACCGGGCGTGATCGGGGCGCTGCTCCAGTATCCCACGACGGACGGCAAGATCGAGGACTACCGTGCGCTCTGCGAGCAGGCGCATGCCGTGGGGGCGCTGGTGACGGTGGCGACGGATCTGCTGGCGCTGACGCTGCTGGCCCCACCGGGGGAGTGGGGCGCGGACATCGCCGTCGGGAACTCGCAGCGCTTCGGCGTGCCGATGGGCTACGGCGGCCCGCATGCGGCCTTCTTCGCGACGCGCGAAGCGCACAAGCGTCACGTCCCCGGCCGCATCATCGGCGTGTCGAAGGACGCGGCCGGTCGGCCGGCCTTGCGGATGGCGCTCCAGACGCGCGAGCAGCACATCCGCCGCGAGAAGGCCACGAGCAACATCTGCACCGCTCAGGTGCTGCTCGCAGTGATGGCGAGTATGTACGCCGTGTACCACGGACCCGAAGGCCTGCGGCGCATCGCCGAGCGGGTGCACATGCTCACCGTCCTGCTCGCCCAGGCGCTCACGCGGCTCGGCTACCGGGTGGTGCACGCGCAGTTCTTCGATACGCTGTGCCTCGAAGTGGAATCGTGGGCCCTGCCGCGGCTGATTGACGCCGCCCGTGCCCGCCGTATCAATCTGCGCACCATCTCCCCCACCCGCCTGGGGATCTCGCTCGACGAAGCCACCACGCTCGGCGACCTCGCCGACCTCGTCGCCGCGTTCTCGCTCAACGAGGTCCTCCCCTTCATGGTGGAAGACTTAGGCGTCACGGCGGACACCGCCATCCCGGACGGGCTGCGGCGCAGCTCGTCCTACCTCACGCATCCGGTGTTCCACCGCTACCGCTCCGAAACGGAGATGCTGCGCTACATCAAGCGGCTCGAGGCGCGCGACCTCTCGCTCACCTCGGCGATGATCCCGCTCGGCTCCTGCACCATGAAGCTCAACGCCACGACCGAAATGGTCCCCCTCTCCTGGCGCGAGTTCAACCGGCTCCACCCCTTCGCACCGCGCGAGCAGGCCACCGGCTATCGCACGCTGTTCCGCCAGCTCGAGGACATGCTGGCGGAGATCACCGGCTTCCCGAGGGTGTCGCTGCAGCCGAACTCGGGCGCTCAGGGCGAGTTCACGGGGCTGCTCGTGATCCGGGCATATCACCGGTCGCGCGGCGAAGGCCACCGCACCACCTGCTTGATCCCCACCTCGGCGCACGGCACCAACCCCGCGAGCGCCGTGATGGCGGGGCTCACGGTCGTCCCCGTCCAGTCCGACGCGCGCGGCAACATCGACGTCCGAGACCTGCAGGCCAGGGCCGCCGAGCACCGCGCCACGCTCGCGGCGCTCATGGTGACCTATCCCTCGACCCACGGCGTCTTCGAGTCGTCGATCCGGCAGATCTGCGAGATCGTGCACGCCCAAGGCGGACAGGTCTACATGGATGGGGCGAACATGAACGCGCAGGTGGGCCTGTGCCGGCCGGCCGACATCGGGGCCGACGTCTGCCACCTGAACCTCCACAAGACCTTCGCCATCCCCCACGGCGGCGGCGGGCCGGGCATGGGGCCGATTTGCGTGGCCGCGCATCTCGCGCCGTTCCTGCCGGACCACCCGGTCGTGCCGCTGCGCCAGGAGCAGCCGTGCGGGACGGTGTCCGCCGCCCCGTGGGGCAGCGCCTGGGTACTGCCGATCTCGTGGGCCTACATCGCGCTGCTGGGGCGGGAGGGGCTCGTGCAGGCTACGAAGATCGCGATCCTCAACGCCAATTACGTGGCGCGGCGCCTCGCGCCGCACTACCCCCTGCTCTACACCGGCCAGAACGGCTTGGTGGCCCACGAATGCATCATCGACTGCCGGCCGTTCAAGTCGGCGGGCATCGAGGTCGAGGACATCGCGAAGCGGATCATCGACTACGGCTTCCACCCCCCCACGGTCTCGTTCCCCGTGCCCGGCACCCTGATGATCGAGCCCACCGAGAGCGAGTCGAAAGATGAGCTCGACCGGTTCTGCGACGCGCTCATGGCGATCCGCGAGGAGATCCGGGAAGTCGAGGAGGGCAAACAGCCCCGCGGCAACAACCTGCTTACCAACGCACCGCACACGCTCGACGACGTGATCGCCGACCGGTGGCAGCGACCGTACGCGCGCGAGCGCGCCGCGTTCCCGGCGACCTGGACGCGCCAGCACAAGGTGTGGCCCGCCGTAGGCCGCGTCGACGGTGCCTACGGGGACCGGAACCTGGTGTGCGTGTGTCCCCCGATGGAAGCGTATGCCCTCGCTGCTGACTGATCGGTCGGACAATCGGACGGTCGGACTGCTAGACGCTCCTACGGTCCGACCGTCCGACTGTCCGACGCCTTTCGCTTGGGAACTCCTGCTCGAGCCGCGAGGCTGCCCCGGCGCCGAGAACATGGCCATCGACGCGAGCCTGCTCGCCGAAGCCGGCCGCACCGGTCGCGCCTTCCTGCGCATGTACCGGTTCGATCCGCCCTGCCTCTCGTTCGGCCGCCACGAGCCCGCCCGGGCGCGCTACGATCGAGCGGCGATCACGCGGCTCGGGAGCGACGTGGTCCGCCGGCCGACCGGCGGTCGCGCCGTGTGGCACGAGCACGAGCTCACGTACGCCGTCGCCGCCCCGGTCGCCGCATTCGCGGGCGCCACTCTGCAAACCTGCTACCGGGCGATCCACGCCCGGCTCGCCGCCGCGCTCCGCACCCTCGGCGCTCCCGCCACGCTCGCACCCGACCGCCCGCGACCGCCCTCGACCGACCTCGACCGCCCCAACTCGTGCTTCGGCACGTGGGCCGGGAGCGAGGTACTCGTCGGCGGCCGCAAGCTCGTCGGCTCCGCGCAGCTGCGGGCGGACGCGGCCTTCTTGCAGCACGGGTCGATCCTGCTCGACGGCTCGCAGGAGATGGTTCGAGTCGTCAGTCGTCAGTCGTCAGCCGTCAGCGGTGAAACGACTCTATCGGCTGTGCTCGGGCGCCCTGTCTCGTTCGACGAAGTGGCAGCGGCGATTGTCGCAGCGTGGGACGGTTGGATCGCCCCTACCGCCCTCGACCGCCCTCGACCGCCCTCGACCGCCGCCTTTCTCGATCCCGTCTGGACCTGGCGCCGCTAGCGCCTCCGTGAAATCTTAGGCGCCATGCCAACCACTCCACGCCTGTCCGCCGTCGTCGCGCTCGCGAGCCTGGCCCTGCTCGCCGGTTGCGAGCGGCGCGCCAGGTGCACCGGCGACTACTGCGGCACCATCGTCATCGCCGCGCCGGGCGAGCCCGACATCCTGCTCCCGCCCGTAGGTCAGGCGTCCATCTCGCGTGACGTGACGGACCAGCTGTTCTTGAAGCTGGCGGATCTGGGGACGTCGGGGAACACGATCGGCGACGAAGATTTCCAGGCCCAGCTCGCCCAGCGATGGGAGTGGGACGGCCCGACGACGCTCGTGTTCCACCTCGACCCGCGGGCCCGCTGGCAGGACGGACGGCCGGTGAGGGCGGCCGACGTGGTGTTCAGCTACGACGCGTACACCGACTCGCAGGTCAGTTCCCCGTTCCGCTCGTCGCTCCGTCTGATCAGCGCGGTCACCGGGCGCGACTCGCTCACGGCGGTGTTCCGGTTCCGGGAGCGCTACCCCGAGATGTTCTACGACGCGGTGTACCACATGCGCATCCTGCCCGCGCATCTCCTCCGGACCATCCCGCGGGACCAGTGGCGCAGCGCGGCGTTCGGGCGCGCCCCGGTGGGCGACGGACCGTACCGCTTCGTGAGCTGGAAGGCGGGCGAGAGCATCGAGCTCGTCGCCGATTCGAGCTTCTTCCTGGGACGCCCGCATATCCGCCGGGTCATCTGGCGGTTCACACCCGATCTCCAGGTGGCCGTCACGCAGGGGATCGCGGGCGACGCCGACGCGATCGAACTGCTCGGCCCGCCCGACAACGTGAAGCGCGTGCAGGCGGCCCCACAACTCACGACGTACCCCTACAAGGGCGCGGCATACGGCTATCTCGGGTTCAACCTGGCGGCGCCGGGCGACTCGACCAAGCCGCACCCCCTGCTCGCCGACCGCGAGCTGCGCCGCGCCCTGGTGATGGCGACGGACCGGGAGCGGCTGTTGCGCAACGTGTTCGGCGATCTCGCCAAGGTGCCGCCGGGCCCCATGGCGCAGCTCACCTGGATCTGGGACCCCGAGATACGCGAGCTGCCGCACGACAGCGCGCGGGCCGCGCGCCTGCTCACCCGTCTGGGCTGGACCGACTCGAACGGGGACGGCGTCCGCGACCGGGGCGACACCGTCCTATCGCTCCGGCTGCTCGTCCCCACGACCAGCGCGCTGCGTCGCCAGTATGCACGGCTATTGCAGGAGCAGTTCCGCACCATGGGCGTCGACGTCCAGCTCGACGAGGTCGACTTCAGCCTGTTTCAGGAGCGCGCCCGCGCCGGGCGCTTCGACGCACTGCTCAACGGGTGGAACACCGATCCCACGCCGTCCTCGGGGATCCCGCAGACCTGGACGACCGCCGGGCTTGGACGGTCCAACTACGGGCGCTATGCGAACCCGGCGTTCGACACGCTCGTGAACCGCGCGGTGCGGGCCGCGGACCGCACCCAGGCTCGCCGCATCTGGCGGGCGGCGATCGAGCTCCTGAACCAGGACGCGCCGGCGATCTTCCTGTACGCGCCCGACAACATCGCGGCGGTGCATCGCCGCGTGACGGGCGTGGCCATCCGGCCGGACTCCTGGCTCGCCCTGCTCCGGACCTGGCGCATCCCCCCCGATCAGCTGACGGATCGAGACCGCGTGGAGCCCTAGGTGACCGCGTGGCTCGTGCGGCGCCTCGCCGCGTCCGTCGCCATCGTCCTCGCCGTCGTCACGCTCACCTTCGTCTTGATCCACCTCGCCCAGGGCACGCCGTTCATTCCCCAGGGCGACCAGCAGCCGATGGACCCCGCGCGGGTGGAGCAGCTGCGGGCGCGCTTCGGGCTCGACCGGCCGCTCCCCGAGCAGTACGTGCGGTACGTGGGCGCGCTCCTGCACGGCGACATGGGCGAGTCGTTCGGGTTGCATCGCCCCGTCGTCGACGCCCTCCGGGACGCGATCCCCAACACATTGGCGCTGGCCGTGGCGGCGTTGCTCATCGATTTCACGCTCGGCCTCGCCCTCGGGGTCTACCAGGCGGCGCGCGCCCGCCGCGTCGGCGACGTGGCCCTGGGCAACGCGGCCCTGTTCGTGAACTCGATGCCTACATTCTGGCTCGGGCTCGTGCTGCTGCTGGTGTTCGCGCAGTGGCTCCATTGGTTTCCGGTCGGAGGCACGCACGATCCCGTGCTCTGTCCCCGACTGGACTCGCTCCGCTGCGCCGGCGACCGGCTCTGGCACCTCATGCTGCCGGCGCTGACGCTCGGCCTGGTGGGGGCGGCGGGCACGGCCCGCTACCAGCGGGCCGCCGTGCTCGAGGCGATCGGCCAAGACTTCGTGCGAACGGCGCGCGCCAAGGGGCTCAGCGAGCGCCGCATCCTGCTGGTACACGCACTCCGCAACGCGCTGCTCCCCTTCATCACGCTGTTCGGACTCGCGTTCCCGTTCCTCCTCACTGGCGCGGTGCTCGTGGAGACCGTGTTCGCCTGGCCGGGAATGGGACGGCTGGCGGTGACGGCAATCCTCGTGCGCGACTACCCCGTCGTGACGGCGGCGGGGCTCGTCGCCGGCGCGATGGTGGTGCTCGGCAGCTTCGTGGCCGATGTCCTCTACGCGGTGGCCGACCCTCGAATCCGGGTGCGCGGCGCATGAGCGTGTGGACGTGGCTCGCCCTCGGGGGTGCCGTAGTGGTGGCGCTCGTGGTCGTGGCGGAGGTCCGCCGCCGCGCGGGCGCCAGCGCCGGCGGCCGGCGCTTCTTCCGCCACCCGACCGCGGCGCCGGGGATTTTCGTGCTCGCGTTCTTCGTGACGATCGCGCTCGCCGCACCCGCGGTCACACCGTACGCGCCCTACCTCCAGATCGACATCGTGCACCTCGCCGACCAGCCGCCGTCGGGGCGGTTCTTGCTGGGCACCGACCTCTACAGCCGCGATGTGTGGAGCCGCCTCGTGTACGGGGCGCGCATCTCCCTGGGCATCGGCGCGCTCGCGATGCTGGTCGCCGTCACGGTCGGCGCGGCCGTGGGCGCCGTGGCCGGGTACTTTCGCCGCGCGGTCGACGCCACGTTGATGCGGCTCGTAGACGTGGGCCTCGCCCTGCCCCGCATCTTCGTCCTGCTCGTGGTCGTGGCGCTGTGGGAGCACGTAGCCCTCGCGGTGCTCGTGCTGCTCATCGGGCTCACCGGCTGGTTCGGCACGAGCCGCCTGGTGCGCGCGGAGGTGCTGTCACTGCGCGAGCGCGAGTTCGTGGCGGCGGCGCGCGCGCTGGGCGTGGGCCCGACCCGCGTCATCGTGCGCCACGTCCTGCCCAACGCCGCCGCCCCGATCATCGTATCGGCGGCGCTCGGCATCGGCAACGTGATCCTGCTCGAGGCGGGGCTCTCGTTCCTCGGGATCGGCGTCCCCTCGCCGGCGCCGAGCTGGGGCAACATGATCGCCGACGGGTGGCAGAAGATCGCCGCCGCGCCGTGGGCCGCGATCTTTCCGGGCGTCGCCATCTCGCTGGTCGTCATGGCGCTCAACGCCGTGGGCGACGCGCTGCGCGACGCGCTCGACCCGCGCAAGGACGCCGTGTGACGGAGCCACTGCTGCGCGTGCGCGACCTGAAGACGTACTTCGTCACCGAGCAGGGCAGCGGCACCGCGCGCGCCGTGGACGGCGTCAGCTTCGCGATCCACTCGGGCGAGACCCTGGGGCTCGTGGGGGAATCGGGGTGCGGCAAGACCGTCACCTCGCTCTCGATCCTCCGCCTCATCCCCGAGCCGCCGGGCCACATCCGCCCCGGCAGCTTCATCGAGTTCGAGGGGCGGAACCTCCTGGCGCTCGAGCCCCGCGAGCTGCGCGCCATCCGGGGCAACCGGATCGCGATGATCTTCCAGGAGCCGATGACGTCGCTCAATCCGGTCTTCACGGTGGGCGACCAAATCGCCGAGGCGGCCATCGTGCACCAGAAGCTGACCCGCCGCGCCGCGCGCGCGCGCGCGATCGAGATGCTCCGGCTGGTGGGCATCCCCGACCCCGCGGAGCGGGTGGACCACTACCCCCACCAGATGAGCGGCGGGATGCGCCAGCGCGTGATGATCGCCATGGCGCTGGTGTGCCGCCCCCAGCTCCTGATCGCCGACGAGCCCACGACCGCGCTCGACGTCACGATCCAGGCCCAAATCCTCGAGCTGCTCCGCCGCCTGCAGGCGGAGCTCGGCATGGCGGTCCTGCTCATCACCCACGACCTCGGCCTCGTCGCGGGCAGCGCCGACCGCGTGGTGGTGATGTACGCCGGCCAAGTGGTGGAGCAGGCGCGCACCGCGGAGCTGTTCGCCCGCCCGCTCCACCCGTACACGGAAGGGCTGCTCGCTTCCGTGCCCCGCCTCGACGCGCCCCCGCCTCCGGCCCGGGCCCGCGGCCGGCTACCCACCATCCCGGGCCAGGTCCCCGCCGCCACGGCCTGGCCCGGCGGCTGCCGCTTCCACCCGCGCTGCCCCTACGCGTGGGACCGGTGCCGACAGGAGGAGCCCCCGCTGCTGGACGCCGGCAGCGGTGAGCCTGATACCCATGTCGCGCGCTGCTGGCTGCTCACCGAGCCCGGGCGCCGAACGCCTCCCCCCCGTGACGCCTGAGGCTTCCCCCCTGGTCGAGGTCGCGGACCTCGTGAAGCACTTTCCCGCGGAGGGTCGGTTCTTCGGACTCGGGCCCCGGCGGCCCCCGGTGCGCGCGGTGGACGGCGTGTCGTTCGCAATCGCGCCCGGCCGCACGCTCGGCCTGGTAGGGGAATCGGGGTGCGGGAAGTCCACCGTCGGCCGCACGCTGCTGCGGCTCATCGAGCCCGATGCCGGCCGCGTCACAATCGACGGCCTGGATGTGCTGGCGCTCGGGGCGCGCGACCTGCGCGCGCTGCGGCGTCGCCTCCAGATCGTGTTCCAGGATCCCTACGGGTCGCTCAATCCTCGCATGACGGTCCGCCGCACGCTCGCCGAGCCGCTGGCGATCCACCGGCTCGCAAGCGGCGCCGAGGCGGAGCGACGCGTCGCGTCGCTGCTCGGGGAGGTGGGGCTCGACTCAAGCTTCGCGACTAGCTACCCGCACGAGCTGTCGGGAGGCCAGCGCCAGCGCGTCGGCATCGCGCGCGCGCTCTCCGTCGAGCCGCAGTTCCTCGTGCTCGACGAGCCCGTGAGCGCGCTCGACGTCTCGGTCCAGGCGCAGGTGCTCAATCTCCTGGCCGACCTGCAGCAGCGGCGGCATCTCACCTTCCTGTTCATCGCGCACGACCTCGCCGTCGTCAAGCACATCGCGGACGACGTGGCGGTGATGTACCTCGGGAAGATCGTAGAGCGCGCCCCCGTCGCCGCGCTGTACGCCGCGCCGCGACACCCGTACACGACCTCGCTCCTCTCCGCCGTGCCCGTGCCGGACCCCAAGGCCCGGCGCGCGCGTATCGTTCTGGCGGGGGAGGTGCCGTCGCCGGCCCACCCGCCGCCCGGCTGTCCGTTCCATCCGCGCTGCCCCCACCCCAAGAAGGACGAGCGCTGCTGCACCGAGCCGCCGGCGCTGCGCGAGGTCGCGCCCGGGCAACTCGCCGCCTGCCACTTCGCCGAGGAGCCGATGTGACGGGGCGCCTCGCCGCCATGCTGCGCGATGCCCAGTTCTGGGTCCCCGTCGCCGTTCTGCTGCTCGGTCTCGGGGTGCTCTGGTGGATCCGGTAGCCGCCGGCCGGCTCCACCGGCTGCAGCAGGTGGGCGTACTGAGCGGCTTCGCCGCGGGCGCGTGGCTCGGGGCGGCCGAGGCGCCGACCAAGATGGTGTCGCTCGGGATCTCCCCCGTGGTGATCTCGCTGACGATGGTGCTCGGCGTGTTTCTCGCCCGCTGGAGCGTGCCAGCCCTGCTGCGCGGCACGTCCGCGATAGGCGCCGACCTGCGCCAGGCTCCGCACCTGACCGTGTGGGCGGTGCTCGCCGGATGCCTCTGGGCCGTCGCCAACACCCTCACCATCTTCGCGATCAAAGACATCGGCCTGAGCATCGCGTTTCCACTGTGGAACGCGAACAGCCTGCTCGGCATCGTGTGGGGCGTCGTGTTCTTCAGCGAGCTGCGGGACGCGGGCCGGGCGCGCCGGCTCGGCGTGCTGGGCGGCGCCACGGCGATGTTCGCGGGCGCGACGCTGCTCGCCGTCGCGTCGTCGACCCAGGCGCCGGGCGGCCACGCGGCACGGGGCGTCGCGGCCGCGCTCGCCGCTGGCGCGCTCTGGGGCACGATGTACATCCCCTACCGGAAGGCCTACCTCACCGGGATGAACCCTCTCTCCTTCATCACGTTCTTCACGATCGGCGAGCTCGGCATGATGACGGCCCTCGCGCTCGCGGACCGCGGCGGGCCGGCGGCGCTCCTCGCGGAGCTCGGCCGCGCGCGCGACGTCGTGTTCTGGCTCCTGCTCGGCGGTTTCGTGTGGGTGGTGGGCGACCTGTTCCAGCAGTACGCCGCCAAGTACGTCGGCATCAGCCGCGGCATCCCGCTCTCCAACACGAACCAGTTGTGGGGGCTGCTCTGGGGCGTCCTCGTGTTCGGCGAGCTGCGGGGCGTGGCGGCACCGACGTACGCGCAGGTGATCGGCGGCTCGCTCCTCATGGCGCTCGGCGCCGCCGGCATCGCCCTCGCCTCCGCCACGGGACCGGAGCACCGCCGCTGGCAGGCCGCGGCCGCGCGCGAGGGGGAGCGTTACGGCGTCGATCCGGGATACGTGGGCTCGGCGCTCGCCGGGGAGGGCGCCGGCATCCTCGCGCGCCGCCGCACCTGGCTGGACTGGCTTCTCGTGGGCGGCGCCACCGCCGTGTTCGTCGCGTTCGCCACCGCCGCCCGCGTGCCCGACCTGACCTTCGACGGGCGCGCGATCGCCGGACTCGCCCTCGCGATGGTCGCGCTGCTCGGCGGCACGGGCGTGCTGTTGTGGCGGACGACGGGGTTCAACTGACGAGGCGGTCTTGCGCAACATCTGGCTTGTGTGTGCATTGTTTCGATGCTGCGATCTTCGGACTGTCCAACACCTTGAGGCCAGGCGCTTGGTGAACCCCCAACTCGCGCCAGATGTTTGGTGAGCCCCCGACTCGGACCAGACGCTTGGTGAACCCCGGGCTTGCGCCCGGGGTCAGTAGAGGCCGTCGCTCATGTCCAGTCATCGCGCGTACCAGCTTTACGCCCACATTACGTGGCACACGTTGGGCGCGTGGTTTCTACGCCGCGACGCTGCACAACCAAGATCTCACCGAAGTGATTGCCTACGTCGCGCGCCAGTTCGAACAGCAATCCGATCGAATCCCCCGAGCCTCCAGGAACCGTCACTGACCCCGGGCGCAAGCCCGGGACACGGAGACGGGGAAACCTTGTCTCACCCCGCGCGGAAGACCGGAGTCCGGGGTACTTTCTTCCCGCATGACTACGCCCCGTCGCGTTCTCGCGTTCGCCACGCTCGCTCTGCTCGCCCCCGCTCCGCTCGCCTCGCAGCAGACCGGCTTCACCATCGAGCAGGTGATGAGCCCACCGTTTCCAGACGAACTCGTCGCCGCGCCGGCGGGCGGCGCGGTCGCGTGGGTGTTCAACGCGCGTGGCGCGCGCAACGTGTGGGTCGCGGCACCCCCCGACTACCAGGGCAAGGCCCTGACCACCTACGCGGACGACGACGGTCAGGAGATCTCCGATCTCACGTGGACGCCCGACGGCCGGGCCATCGTCTACGTTCGCGGCGGCGGACCCAACCGGCGCGGCGAGTACCCGAACCCGCGCAGCATCCCGAAGGGCGCCGAGCAGGTCGTCTGGGTGACGTCCCTGTCGGGCGGCGGGCCCCGCCGACTGGGCGAAGGCCACGCGCCCGCCGTGTCTCCCAAGGGCGACCGCGTCGCCTTCCTGAAGCAGGGACAGGTCTGGTGGGCTCCGCTCGCCGACACGACGGGAGGGGCGGCGGAGCAGCTGCTACACGCCCGCGGCACGGCGCGCTCGCTGCACTGGTCTCCGGACGGCGCGGGCCTCGCGTTCGTCAGCGATCGGGGTGACCACGCGTTCATCGCGGTCTACGACGTCGCGGCGAAGACGCTCCGCTTCCTCGACCCGAGCGTTGACTCTGACGCCGAGCCGGCGTGGTCGCCGGATGGCCGGCGGCTCGCGTTCGTGCGCGTGCCGGCGGGCGTCGGCGGGCTGCCGTTCGCGCCGGAGCGCGCGGCGCAGCCATGGTCGATCCGTGTCGTGGACGTCGCGAGCGGGCCAGGCCGTCAGGTCTGGATCGCCGACACCGGCCGCGGCAGCGCATTCCGGGAGATCGTCGCGGCCGGTCAGCTGTTCTGGGGCGCGGGCGACCGCATCGTGTTTCCATGGGAGAAGGACGGGTGGACGCACCTCTACGCGGTCCCCGCCCAGGGCGGACCCGCGACGCTGCTCACGCCGGGTGCGTTCGAGGTCGAGCACGTGGCCTGCAGCGGGGACCGGGCCACGATCGTCTTCAGTTCGAACCAGGAGGACATCGACCGCCGCCATGTCTGGCGGGTGCCCGTGGCGGGCGGAAAGCCGGAAGCCTTCACGCGAGGGACCGGCCTCGAGTGGTCGCCGGTCGTGACGAGCGACGGCAAGAGCATCGCGTTGCTGCACGCCGACACACGGAAGCCCCCGCGCCCGGCAATCGTCCTGGGCTCGGGCCCGGCGCGCGACCTCGCGCCCGGCGCTGTCCCGCCCGACTTCCCCGAAGCAGCGCTGGTCGACCCGCAGCCGGTGCTCTTCCCCGCCGCCGACGGCATGCCGATCCACAGCCAGCTGTTTCTGCCGCGCAATCTCAAGGCGGGGGAGCGGCGGCCCGCCGTGATCTTCTTCCACGGTGGCTCGCGACGGCAGATGCTCCTCGGGTGGCACTACCTGTACTACTACCGCAACGCCTACGCGTTGAATCAGTACCTCGTCGCCCGCGGGTACGTGGTGCTGTCGGTGAACTACCGCAGCGGGATCGGCTACGGCATGGAGTTCCGCGAGGCGCTGCACTACGGCGCCCAGGGCGCGAGCGAGTTCAACGACGTGCTCGGGGCGGGGCTCTACCTGCGGGGCCGGCCCGACGTGGACCCGAAGCGGATCGGTCTTTGGGGTGGCTCCTACGGCGGGTTCCTCACGGCGATGGGCCTGGCGCGTGCCTCCGACCTGTTCGCGGCGGGGGTGGACCTGCACGGCGTGCACGATTGGAACATCGAGATCGAGAACTGGGTCCCGACGTACGATCCGGAGAAGCAGGCGGAGGCCGCCAAGCTGGCGTACGAGTCCTCACCCATCGCGCATGTGAAGGATTGGCGCTCCCCCGTGCTGCTCGTGCACGGCGACGACGACCGCAACGTCCAGTTCAGCCAATCGGTGCAGCTCGCGGCCGCGCTGCGCGCGCAGGGCGTCGCCGTGGAGCAGCTCATCTTTCCGGACGAGATCCACGACTTCCTGACCCACGCGGACTGGGTCGCCGCGTATCAGGCGGCGGCGGAGTTCTTTCAGCGGCGGCTGGGACGCTAGTGCACGCCGCCCATCAGGCGCCGCACCGGCTTGATGAGCAGTGCCATGATCAGGGCGGCTGCGAGACATACGCCGGCCACGGCGCCGAACAGCGTCGGTAGCGGCAGGCTCGCGAAGAACCCGGCCGCCCACCCGGCCAGCTTGTTGCCGAGCGAGTCGGCGAGGAACCACACGCCCAGCATCATCCCGACGATCTTCACCGGGGAGAGCTTGGTGAAGACCGAGAGTCCCACCGGAGAGAGGCTCAATTCGCCCAGTTCCTGCACGCAATAGCATCCGACGAGCCAGAGCGGGCTCACGCGGACGCCGGCCGCGCCCTGGGCGTACGTCGCCGCAGGGACCAGGAGCAGGTAGGACAGGCCGATGAAGAAGAGCCCGGCGGTGAACTTCGTCGGGCTCGAGGGCTCGTGCTCACCCAACCGCACCCAGAGCCAGGCGAAGACGGGTGCGAGGAGAATGACGAAGATCGCCTGGACCGAGGCGAACCAACTCGACGGGAAGCTGAGCCCGAACGCGGAGAGACGAGTGTAGCGATCGGCAAACAGGCTGAGCGTGGATCCCGCCTGCTCGTACCCGGCCCAAAAGACCACGGCGGCCAAGAAGAACACGCACATCGCCGCGATCCGCTTCCACTCCGCTCTGCTGAACCCCAGCGCGCCACCCTCGAGCGACGGCCGGTCGCCCGCGGCCGGCGCGTCTGCCGCGGACCGCGCCTGCAGGCGCAGGATGCCCGGCTCGAGCCGTCGCCGCCCCACGACGTATTGTACGAGCCCCAGCGTCATTCCCACGCCCGCGCAGGCGAACCCGAGATGCCAGTCCACTTTCTGCGCGAGGTAACCGGCGATGAGGGGCCCGATCGCCGCGCCGAGGTTGATTCCCATGTAAAAGATGGAGAAACCGGCATCGCGCCGCGCGTCGTGCGCTGCGTACAGGGAGCCGACGATGCTGCTGACGTTGGGCTTTAGGAGACCCGTGCCGACGACGATCAGCGAGAGTCCCAGATAGAAGAAGGGCAGCGCGTGGAGCGCGAGGCTGAAGTGTCCGAGTGCGATGATGATGCCGCCAACGAGGACGCTGCGGTAATGCCCCAGCCATTGGTCCGCGACGATGCCGCCGACGATCGCCGCCGCCCACACCCCCGCCGTATAGGTGCCGTAGATGGACGTCGCGTGCTTCACCCCGAAGCCCAAGCCGCCGCCGTTGATCGGCGCGACCATGTAGAACACGAGGAACGCCCGCATCCCGTAGTAGCTGAACCGCTCCCACATCTCGGTGAAGAACAGCGTGGACAGCCCGCGGGGATGCCCGAGCCACGCGCTATCAGACGCGACACGGGGCGCGGGGGGCGGGACGGCGCGCGGCCCGGCCATCAGTCGAACAGCTCGTTCTGGTTCGCGGACTCCGGTGTCGGGGGCGCCCGCAGGATCTCGCCGAGCCGCTGCTCCCACTTCTCGACGTCGAAGTGGTGCTCGTTCTGCAGGGCGCGGCGCAGCACGGGCGAGAACTCGTGGAACGCGGCGAGCAGCTCGCGCACCGATTCCCGCAACGCCTGGATCTGGAAGCCCTCGTCGGTGGCGCCCATGTCCTCGAGGATGCTCTGCTCGGTGCGCGACGCGACGATCGGCTCGGCGCGCCCCTCGACGAACACGTTGGTGCGGCGTCCCGGCCCGCGCTCGTCCTCGATCGGCATCAGCCCGACGATGACGTCGGACCGCCAGTACTTGCCATAGCCGAGAAAGACCATGCGGTCTCGCTTGATTTCCATGAGGGCCTCCGCCCGCTAGTCCTTCTTCATTTTCTTCTTGAGCTCTTTGAGCTGGCGGTCGGCCGCCGCCTCGCGCGCGGCGCGGTCCATCTCGGCCTTGAGCAGCTCATCCCGCACGTCAGTGGCGGGCCGGGCGCCGCCCGCCGCCTGGAGGTCGCGCCAGGCGCGCTCCGCGGAGCGCTCGGCTTCGGTGAGGGGCCGGTCGCGCTCGGCCCGGGCGAGCTGCGCCTGCATCTCCGCCAGCTCGCGCTCGCTCAGCGCCAGCTCCGCGCTCAGCGCGGCGAGCTTGCGGTCGAGCACGCCCACCCGCTCGCCGTGCTTCGCCGCGAACCGCCGGGCGACCTCGACTGTCTCGGCGTCCTGGATCTCGGCCGCCAGACGGCCGCGCCGCTCCGCGTCGGCGAGCCGCTGGCGCTCCTCACCGAGCTCGCGCTGCGTGCGCGCCAACGCCTCGCGGCCGTCCCGCACCGCGAGCTTCGCCTCCACCACCGCCTCACGCATCTGACGCGCCAGGTCGCGCAGATCCCCGGGCGGCGTCGCGGCATCGAGGGCGGCGCGGAGCGCGTCCCGCAGGCGCTCGAACACGTGACGCTAGCTTTTCCGGACCGTCTTCGGGAAGAACGACGAGAGCACCTGCTCCACCGCGCGCGACTTGCACGTGGGACAGGCAGGGCGCCTGCGGCCGTGCTCCTCGATCGCCTCTTGCCGGCTGAACCGCTCGCGACACTTCGTGCAGTAGTACTCGTAGATCGGCATGGCGGACTCTACGTTATTCCGCGCCAAAAGGGGGGTCAAGTTGACGGTTCGGCCGCACCCCCCAAGAATTGCACCCATGTCGCTCCCTGTCTGGCGAGTCGCATGCCTCGCCGCGGCCGCGGCCGCGGCGTGCAACGAGGGCCTCCGGCCGACCCCCACGTGCCCCCCCGGGTTCGTGGGGATCTGCGGATTGGTGACCTTCCAGGTCCCGCTGCCCGACAGCCTGAGAGACAGCACAGACGCGCTGTTCATCGTCGCGTACAAGAACTTTCCGACGGCGCCGGAGAGCCTGTTCCATCTCCTGCCGTTCCCGCCGCCCACGGTCCCGACCAACAACTCCACCTACGCCTACACCCTGCAAGTACCCAGCGGCCGGTACGAGTGGGTCCTCGCGGTGTGGAAGAAAAAAGGAACGCTCACGACGCAGAGCGCGGACAGCCTGCTCCGGGAAGTCGGGTTTTACCGCGACGACGGCGACACGACCACCCACGGCAGCGGCATCGTGACGGTGGACGGTGCGGCGGCGGATTCGATCGACTTCGCGATCGATTTCAACAACATGCACCGCATCTGTACGTACTTCCCTCCGTGCCCATGACGCCGCGGCTCGCCGCGACCGTTCTCACCGTGCTCATCCCGGGCGCGCTCGGCGGCCAGGGAGCCGTCGTGTACGGCACCGTGCGAGACTCGGCCGGCGCTCCGGTCCCGTATGCCCAGGTGGTGGTCAGAGACACGCGGTTGGGAAGTGTCACCGACGAGACGGGACGCTATCGCATCGCGGGAGTGCCGCCCGGCCGCGTAGTGCTCCGCGTCAGCCGCTTAGGATACTTCAGCAGCGCCGACACGTTGACCGTCTCCGCCGGCGACTCACTGCTTGTCGATTTCACGCTGCGCGCAGGCGCGATCTTCCACGAGCCGGTCGTCGTGACCGCAGCGAAGCGCTCCCAGCTGCTCGACCAAGCGGTCACGAGCGTCGCCGTCGTGTCGGACGCGGAAATCACGCGTCGGGCCGTGAGCACCGTGGACGAAGCCGTGAACAAGGCGCCCGGCGTGCTGTTCTTGAACGGCCAGGTCAACATCCGCGGGTCGAGCGGGTTCGTCGAGGGCATCGGCTCGCGGGTGCTGTTGCTCGTGGACGGCGTGCCGGCGAACCAGGGCGACCGCGGCGGGATCGACTGGGACATGCTGCCGCTGGACGACGTGGACCGCGTCGAGGTCGTGAAGGGGGCCGGCTCCTCGCTCTACGGCTCGGCGGCGTTCGGCGGCGTCGTGAACCTGATCACCCGCGACATTCCCGTCGGCTGGCACGGCCGGGTGCGCGCCACGGCGGGCGGGTATGCAAACCCACCGGAGGACGTCTGGACGTTCCGGGACTACACCGCCGGCCTCGGCGGCCTCGACGTGACCGGCTCCTACGGCACCGAGGTGCTGCGCGGTCGGCTCACGCTCGGCGGCAGGCACTCGGACGGCTACCGCCAGCAGGACAACAGCGATCAATGGGAGACCGCGGGCAAGGCCGAGTGGCATCCGGCGCCCGACACGCGCGTCACCGCGTCCGGCTCGTGGACCAGCCACCAGTACGAGGTGGCCGACCCGTGGTGCGAGCGGGGCCACTGCGACGATCTCGGGCTCGCGTTTCAGCCGTTCCTGATCGACACGGCGAACCTGGGCGCCTACACCCGGTCTGACAAAGGCTATCTCGCCGCGACGCTCGAGCGCACGCCGTCGGCGCGGTTCACGTGGCAGGCGCGCGGCTCCTGGCTGCGCACACACTTCACGGACCTCCACCCCGGCCCGGACGACTTCGGCGTCGCCAACCGGTTTGGCGCCGAGCTCCGCGGCGAGGTGCACACCGTGCGTGACGGCGTCGTCACGGTCGGCACGGAAGGCAGCTACTCCGACGTCACCTCGAACATCTTCACCGGTGTCACAACCGCCACCAGCGATACGGTCCGCTCACACGACCAGAGCGAGTTCGCCGCCTACGGCGAGGGTGAGCAGCAGATGGGCCCCGTGCGACTCACGGCGGGCACGCGGATGGATTTCATCTCGCTGGACGGCGGGGCGGTGTCCGGTGTGGTAAGCCCACGCATCGGCGCCGTGCTGCCCACGCGGGCGGGCACATGGCGTGCCTCCGCGGGCCGCGGGTTCCGCGCGCCCTCGCTCGCCGAGCTGTTCGTCTCGACACAGGCGTTCGGGTATCGGGTCGTCCCCAACCCCGACCTGAAGCCCGAGACGGCATGGTCGTTCGAGCTGGGTAACGCCGCCGGGCTCGGATCGCGGGCCCGGCTCGACGCCGCGCTGTTCTGGACCGAGGCGCGCCGCCTGATCGAGCCCGTGTTCACCCGCGACTCGGCGGGCAATCCAGTGATCCAGTTCCAGAACGTGGCTCGCGCCCGGCTGCGCGGACTCGACCTGTCGCTCGTCGCCATGCCGTTCTCGTGGAACCTCACGACGTCTCTGTCTTACACCTTCCTTCACGCCCGCGACTTGGTGATCGACTCCGTCCTCGCGTTTCGCCCCAAGCATCTCGCCACGCTGGGCGCGGACTACACCTGGCGCTCGGTGAGCCTGGGTGCCGACGTCCGCCTCGTGAGCCGTATTGAGCGCATCGAGCTCGCGGGGCCTTACTCCGGCGATCCGCGAGTGACCGCCAAGGTCGTCGACGTGCGCGCGAGCTGGGAGCGCGGGTCGGTGTCGGCCCGGCTGCTCGTCAGCAACCTCCTCAACTACATCTATAGCTTGACGCCCGGCACGCTCGAGCCGGTGCGCACGGTGTCCGTGATTTTCGCCTGGAAGTATTAGATTGGTGCGATGGCCGGGACCAGAATCCTCGCTGCGGCGGCCGCCCTGTGCGGGCTGCAGGGCGCTCCGATCGACGGCACCTGGGAGCTGACCCGGATCTTTCGCTCCGGGCCCGCCCCCGCCACCCGCGCCATCCCTGTCGATTCCACCGTGTACGTCCGCCTCACCCTCGAATCCCACCCCGGCGACTGGATCTCGGGGCGGCTGTACCGCCGCTACCACGGCGAGCCGGACCACAGCAAGGTCGAAGCGGGGCCGCTCCGCGGCACGGGACGCTACATCATCGGTGTGGAGATCGAGAAGCCGGCATGGGCGCGCGCCCGCACCGCGGCTTGGCTCGTGGGGGAGCCGGGGAGGGCGAGCGGGGGTGACACCCTGCGCCTCGGGACCTCGCTCGTCCCCGATGCCGACTCGATCGAGCTCAAGCGCGTGAAGCCCGACGACCCGTATCCGGCGAGCGTGGTCGAAGTGGTAACGCCTCCATGACGGTGTTCCGCGAGACGGCGTCCCGCGTCACGCCTCTCTGCTTGACGCTGTTGGCGTCTTGCGGCGGTGACCGGTCGCACTCGCCGACATGTGGGCTCGCGCAAATCGCGGGGCCGGCCCTGATTCAGCAGCAGATGACGATCCTTCCCTACGTGCTCACCGACGCGCCCCGCGGGCTCCCAGGCTCGCTGCCCGCCCGCGTCATCGGTATGCAGCAAGGCTCGGTCCAGGTGACGTACGCGAGGGGCGCGTTGACGATGGCATACGATGGGCCGGTCTTTCCCGCAGGCGCGGTGAGCGACACCACGGTATACGGCTTGCTGCTCGTCGACGATTCCACGCAGCGGGCCCAGGGTGTGCTGATCTACGAGTCGCGCCGGCCGCCGAAGAACTACCCACAGCTGGGGGCCCTGACCGCCGCGGATCGCGCGGTGCCGTTGTACGGCGTGCGGGTGGATTGGCCGAGCGTCTCGAATCCCCGCTGCCCGCTGCTCGGCGCCGCGGCCAGCGGGGCCGGCGCGGCCGCGCGGCCATGACCAAGCTCGTGGCCGTCAGCGCGACGCGCCGCACCGACGAGGGGCGCGAGCGCGTGGCCCTGAACACCGCCTACGTGCGCGCGCTCACGCGCGCGGGACTCGTGCCCGTCATCGTGGCGCCGATCCTCCACCCCGACGCCGCGTGCGCCGTGCTCGACCGCGTGCAGGGCCTCGTGCTCACGGGCGGCGAGGACGTCGAGCCAGGTCGCTACCACGCACCGCCGCACCCGAAGCTCGGTGAGACCGACGCCGGGCGAGACGCGGTGGAGCTGGCGCTCATCGCGGGCGCACGCCAGCGCCGCCTGCCGCTACTCGCCATCTGCCGGGGCATCCAGATCCTCAACGTCGCGCTCGGCGGCACCCTGTACCAGGACCTGGCGAGCGAGCGGCGGGGCCCGATCGACCACGCCGACGCGCGCGCCTGCCACGGCCTCTCCGTCGAGGCCGGCTCGCGCCTGCACGGCACGATCAACGCCGAGCAGGTCACGGTGAACAGCCGGCATCACCAGGCGATCCGCGACCTCGCGCCCGCGCTGCGCGCCACGGCTTGGGCGGAGGACGGCCTGATCGAGGGCGTCGAGCCCAAGGACCCGACCGAGCCGTGGACGCTCGCCGTCCAGTGGCACCCCGAGGACGACGTCGAGGGAGCCCTGTTCGCGGGCTTCGCGGGTGCGGTCGCGTGAGCCTGGCGTTCCCCTCCGTCGAGTGGGTGAGCGCCTACGGCGCCGCGATCAACGCCAGCGAGGGATACCGCGCGGCCTCGACCGAATGGACGCACGGGGCTGTGGCGCTGGTCGTGAACTCCCAGCCGGAGATCGGCCTCGCCCAGCCCGTGGGGATCTGGCTCGACCTGGAGCGCGGCGCGTGCCGCGAGGCCAAGGTCGTGTCGCAGGGCGAGGCGGAGCGGGCGGCGTTCGTCATCTCCGGCGACTACGCGCACTGGAAGCGCGTGATCCGGAAAGAACTCGGCCCGATCGCGGGGATCATGCAACGCAAGCTCTCGCTCAAGGGCTCGTTGCCGATCGTGGTGCGGTTCGTCAAGTCGGCGGAGCAGCTGGTCGAGGCCGCGACGACCGTGCCGACGCGGTTTTTGGATGAGTAATTAGTTGTCAGTGCTCAGTCGTCAGTGAACTGACGACTGATGACTGATGACTGATGACTACAGGTTTCGCAGTATCTTGTCCGGCGTGCTGACGTTGGGAAAGAACACCCGATCGCTCAAGCGATTGAACGCCACGCGCAGGGTCGGGAACCGTTCGGCTGCGGCGCGGTAGATTCCGGCGACGCCGAAGTGCGCCGCGAGGCGATGCTCGGACGCGAGCTGGTAGCCCTGCCGTCCCAACTCGTCGTAGTACGGCAGGTCGGGCCCGCCGCGGCGAGAGCGCCGGGCCGCGATGTAGTCGGGAAACAATCCGGCGAGCCAGAGGCTGTAGTTGCCCAAATGGACGCGCAGCAGAAAGCCCCGCTCGCAGTCGTCGTCGAGGCCGGCGAGGTCGGTGGCCATGTCGACCAGGTAGCGGTACGTCGCGTCGTCGGTGCGACCGAGCCGGATGTGCCGGTCGTGATCGCCGAACTCGAGCAGCAGCGCGGCCAGGTACTCGGCGAGCTCCCGGTCGGCCACCCCCGCGGCGAGCAGCGCGTGGCGCACCGCTACGTAGGTGAAGAGGGCCGGCGAGGGGACCGCGAGGGTCCGCAGCGCCAGCAGCGCCTCGAACAGGCCCGGCTCGTCCAGCAACCGGTCGGGGCCTTCCTCCATCAGCAGGCGCTCGTAGCGGGCGCGCCCGGCCCCATCGCCCCGGGCGAGGGCGACCGCGACCAGACGAAAGTCCCGCGCTCTGAGGCGACCGCGGACGTTGGCCAGGATCATGAACAAACCTCCCTCTAGCGCTGCTACGCCGCGCGCGGCCGTCGAGTTGTTGGCGCGTCTCACGACCCTCGCGCGAGAGCTCGCGGGGGCGTTCCGCCCGACCACCGTCGTCGCGATTTTCGCCCGGACGCTGATCGAGTTGCTCAAGCCCGACCGGCTGTCCGTCATCCTACTTGATGCCGAGACGAACCGCCTCGCGGTGACCTACGACACCAACCCCGTCCCGGCACGCACCGACGACCCCCTGCTCCAGCTGGCGCTGCGCCGTGGCCCCCTCGCCTTCGCGAAGGACGTGAAGGAGGAAGCCCGACGGCGGGGCGCCGAGCTCGTCGAGGAGCCACCGGGCTCGTGGCTGGGCGTGCCGCTGGTGGCGGGCGCCCGCGCCATGGGCGCGGTCTCGCTCGCCAGCGACCGGCCCCGCGCCTTCGGGCCGGCCGAGCTCACGCTCGTCGCCGCGGTCGTCGCCCAGGCCGCGATCGCGCTCGAGAACGCCCGCCTGGTCGAGCTCCTCTCGTCCGCGAAGCGCGAGTGGGAGAAGACGGTCGACGCCATCAGCCAGGCCATCTGCATCGTGGACGCGCACGGCACGGTGCGCCGCGCGAACCGCGTCTTCGCCGAGCTGATCCGGGTGCCCATCACGGCCATCCCCGGTCGCCCCTGGCTCGGCCTGGTGCCCCCGGCGTGGGCGGACCCGGTGGCGCGCGCCATCGCCGAGGCCACGCCGACGTCGGTGGAGATCCGGTTCGGCGAGCGCATCCTGCTGCTCGCCTCGATCCCCATGGCCGAGCCGGGGTCCGCGGTCCTCGTGTTCGAGGACCAGACGGAGCGGCGCCGGCTCCAGGAGCAACTCATACAGTCTGAGAAAATGTCGGCAATTGGTCAACTGATCGCCGGCGTGGCGCACGACCTGAACAACCCCCTCGCCTCCGTGGTCGGCTTCAGCGACTTCCTCGCCGAGGCGGGGGAGGTGCCGTCCTCGTTCGCCGAGCCGCTCCAGGTGATCCGCCAGGAGGCCGAGCGGGCGGCGAACATCGTGAAGAACCTGCTGTCCTTCGCCCGCAGCCAGGAGGGGGAGCGTAAGCCCCAACCCATCAAGCCGATCCTCGAATCGACCCTGGAGCTGCTGCGCAACCAGCTGATGGCGCACAAGGTCGAGGCGACGCTCGAGGTCGAGGCGGGCCTGCCCGAGGTCGAGGTGAGCGGCAACCAGCTCAAGCAGGTGTTCGTGAACCTCATCAACAACGCCTGCCAAGCGATTGCGAGCGACGCGCCGTCGGGGCGGCTCTGGATCATGGCGAAACGCGCGCGCGACGGCATCGCGATCGCCGTCACGGACTCGGGACCGGGAATGACCGACGAGATCGCCGCTCGGGTGTTCGAGCCGTTCTTCACCACCAAGGGGGAGGGTCAGGGGACCGGCCTCGGGCTCTCGATCTGCCAGGGGATCGTCAAGGAACACGGCGGGCGGATCTCGCTCGAGACCAAGCCGGGTGCCGGCGCGACGTTCACCGTGGAGTTACCGGTCGGCGCCGCGCTGCCGCGAGCCGAGGTGGAGCCCGCCCCCGCGGTCGGGGGGCGGTCGCTGCGCATCCTCGTCGTGGATGACGAGCCGCACATCCTCCACTACATGCGCGCCACGCTCGAGAGCTGGGGCCACGCCGTCGAGGTGGCGAGCGACGGTTCCTACGCGCTCGAGCGCGCCCTCGCGGAGGCGTTCGACGTCATCATCTGCGACCTGCGCATGCCGCACCTCTCGGGGCGCGACATGTATACCAAGCTGGCCCGCCAAGACCCGCGCGCGGCAGAGCGGATCATCTTCGCCACCGGCGACACGGTGCGCGGCGACACGCTGCAGTTCCTCGAAGGGCTGGGTCGGCCCTACCTCCACAAGCCGTTCACGCTCGCCGAGCTACGCAGCGCCCTCGGCCACAGCGCGCAGCAGCCGGCCTGAGCCCTCCCCGCCCCCCGCGCCCCCGCCCCCGTGCGCGTCCTCCACGTCGACGCAGGCCGCGAGTACCGCGGCGGCCAGAACCAGGTTCGGCTGCTGAGCCGGGAGCTGGCGCGCGAGCCGGCCGTGGAGCAGCGTGTAGCGACCCGGCGCGGCAGCGAGCTGGCGCGGCGAGTCGCGGGACATTGGGTCGCGGTCCGGGAAGTGCCCTGGGGCCCGTCACTCGACCCGCGGGCGCTGTGGCGGCTCTATCGTGAACTGGCGGACTTCGCGCCCGACGTGCTCCACGCTCACGACAGCCATGCTCTGCAGCTGGTGCACTGGGCGCGGCGCCTGGCGGGCAAGGGGCCGGGCGAGCCGCCCCTGGTCGCGACGCGCCGAGTCGATTTCCACGTCCGGCGGCGGAGCGTGTGGTTCCGGGTCGACCGGGTGATCGCGATTTCGGAAGCGGTCAAGGCCATCCTGGTCGCGGACGGCATGTCCCCTCGCGACATCACCGTCGTCCCGTCCGGCATCGATGCGGACGAGGTGCGCCACGCCGCGGCCCGGCCGCTGGGAATCCGCGCGCGTCTGGGCCTTCCCCCGGGGACGCCGCTCGCGGTCAACGTGGCGGCGCTCGTGGGACACAAGGACCAGCGCACGCTGATCCGCGCGGCCGCCGCCGCCCGAGCGACTCGGCCGGATCTCCACTGGGCCGTGGCCGGCGAGGGCGAGCTGCGGGGCGCCTTAGAGGCCGAGATCGCGCGGCTCGGGCTCTCCGATCGGGTCCATCTGCTGGGATACGTACCGGAGGCGGACGCCCTGATTCGGGAGGCCGACGTGTTCGTGATGTCGTCGCGGGAAGAGGGCCTGGGCAGCGTGGTCCTGGACGCGCTGGCGATCGGCAGGCCGGTCGTCGCCACGCGCGGCGGCGGCCTGCCCGAAATCGTGCCGGTGGAGTGGCTCGTCCCGGTGGGCGACGCGGACGCGCTGGCGAGCCGGGTGCTCGCGGCACTGGACCACCCTGCCGTCTTGCCGCTGCCCCCGCAGTTCACAGCTCCGGCCATGGCGCGCGCCGTCTTGGCCCTGTATCGCTCGCTCGTCTAGATTGCAGGGCCATGATCTACGTCTGCGTCCCGGTGCATAACGAGGCCCGCACGGCCGGGCTGGTGCTGTGGAAGGTGCGCCAGGTGTTCACCGCCTTCCCGCGCGAGTATCACCTGCTCGTGCTGGACGACGCGTCCACGGACGACACCGGCGGCGTGCTCGCCTCCTACGCGAAGGTGCTGCCGATGACCGTCGTGACGCATCGGGAGCGTGCGGGGTACGCCGCCAGCCTCGAGCAGCTGCTCCGCCTCGCCCTGCAGCGCACCGACCGCCCGAAGCGGGACTCGGCCATCACCCTGCACGCCGACTTCGTCCACTCCCCCGAATCGATGGAGGAGATGGTCAAGCACCTCGAGTCGGGGGCCGATCTCGTGGTGGCGGAGCTGACCGAGCAGCGGGGACCCCCGTCCCGGGCGCTGCGGCTCGCGCGCCGCTGGACGCCGCGCCTGCTGCCGTTGCCGGGGCTCCGCGACACGGTGTCGGGGTTCGTCGCGCTGCGCCTCGTCGTGCTGCGGCAGGCGCTGCAGCGCGACCAGGCGCCGTTCTTCCTCACCGATGGCTGGTGCGCGAACGCCGAGCTGCTCGCCCGCCTCGCGGCGCACGCGCGGCGCATCGACACCGTGCCCGCCGCGGCGCGCTACGACCGGGCGCAACGGCCGTCGCGCGTGCGGCCGTGGCGGCAGCTGCTCGAGGCGTGGCGCGCCCGTCCCATCATCCGCGCGGCCCGCACCACCGCCGCGGCGCTGCTCCTCGCCGGCGGCGCCGCCGTCGTGGGGAGGGCGAGCCTGCCCGCGCAGTCGGATACCGCCCGCGCCGATGCCGGGGCCCGAGCCGCACTGACGGCGGTCGCCGCGGTCGCCCCCGTGGTCCCGTTCCCCGTGGGCGAGCGCCTGATCTACGGGGCCCGGTACGGGCCGTTCAGCGTGGGCACCGCCACGATGCAGGTCGCCGGCATCGACACGATCCGCGGCGTCGAGGCGGTGCACTTCGTGTTCTTGATCGACGGCGGCGCGCTGTGGTATCACATCCACCAGGATCTCGAGTCGTGGGTGGGCCGCGCCGACTTCCACTCGCGCCGCTTCGTGAACCAGACCGAGGAAAAGGGGAAGTCCTGGGAGCGCACGTTCGACATCTACCCCGACTCCGGGTTTTATCGCGAAGCCGGCCGCGACACCACGTTCCCCACGGTCGCTGATCCGCTCGACGACGCGGCGTTCCTCTACTGGATCCGCACGGTGCCGCTCGAGAAGGGGAAGCGCTACGAGTACCACCGCTACTTCCGACCAGAGCGCAATCCGGTGATCGTCGAAGTACTGGGCCGCGAGCGAGTGAGCGCCGCGGGGAGAAAGTGGGACGCGATCGTGGTTCGCCCGCGGATACCGAACGGCGGCGGCATCTTCGCCGAGAAGGCCGACGCCCGGATGTGGCTCTCCGACGACACCACCCGGGTCATGATCGCGCTGCAGTCGAATTTCTCGTTCGGCACGGTGCAGCTCAAGCTCAAGGAGTACTCCGACCCTCGTCGAGAGCACCGATGACCGACTATCGCGAGGCGGACTTCTCGCGGTTGCGGACCGTTCCCATCGCCAGGCGCCCCAACAAAGTCGATCCGTCCTTCGTGGCGCGCCCCCCTCGCCCCCTGTTCCCCGGCGTCGGGAGCGACCCGAGCTTCGCCGCGTTTTGGGACTCCCTCCCCGACATCCTCGCGGTCAAGGACCTGCGCTACGTCGCCCAGCAGCTCGCGGGCGCCGCCGGGCGCCGCGGCGTGGTGGTGATGCTGGGCGGGCACGTGATCAAGGTCGGGCTCGGCCCCCTGCTGGGCGACCTGGTGCGGCGCGGCGTGATCACGCACCTGGCGCTGAACGGCAGCGCCGCGATCCACGACTTCGAGCTCGCGGCCTACGGCGGCACCAGCGAGGACGTCGCCGCCGGACTCGCCGACGGGACCTTCGGGATGGTGGAGGAGACCGGGCGCGAGATGAACGCGGCCATCGGGGCGGGCGCCGCAGCCGGACACGGCATGGGCGAGGCGCTGGTAGACCATCTGCAGCGGCGCGGGACGCTCGCGGCCCCCGACGTCTCCCTGCTCGTCGCCGCCGCCGAGCGGGGCATTCCCGTTACGGTCCACACCGCGATCGGTGCCGACATCATCCACCAACATCCCGCCGCGGACGGCGCCGCGCTGGGTGCGACGAGCCACCGCGACTTCAAGCGCCTCGCCGCGTCGCTCCCGGCGCTCGAGGACGGCGGCGTCGTCCTGAACCTGGGGAGCGCCGTGATCATGCCGGAAGTGTTCCTCAAGGCGCTCAGCGTGGCGCGCAACCTCCACGCCGGGAAGCCACGGGGATTCACGGCGTGCGATTGCGACATGCAGCGTCACTACCGGCCCCGGGTGAACGTCGTGGAGCGCCCGACCCTCGCCGGCGGCCGCGGCGTGCAGCTCACGGGTCACCACGAGATCCTGATCCCGCTGCTGTGCTGGGCGGTGATCCGGCAGCTCGATGGCCGGTAGCGGGAGCGGCGCGCTGGTCCTCACGGCCGCCGTGCTCGCGGGGTGCGTCGCCCGGAGCCAACGCCTCGCGCCGTCCGCGGCGGTCGTGGCGCTCGGGACGCCCGAGCTGATCCAGGAGATCGTGCGCCAGGCGCTGGCGCTCGACGCCGCCGCGGACCGCGCCGCCGATACGCTGTATGCGTCAGAGGCGCTCGTCGTGGCCAACGCGCGCGTGCGCGTCGCGGCCCCGCGCTTCGCGGGCGTGGGGTACGGCGGCCGGGTCACCGTCGCCTCGGCGTCGGTGACCCTGGAAGGCCGGTTTGCATGGACCGTGGTGGACTATCGGTGGATCAATTCACAGCAGAATCAGGCGGAGGCCGGCCGGGCGACCTTCGTGTGCGAGCAGAAGCCGAAGGGGTGGAAGATCGTCCACGTCCACTCCAGCCAACTGCTGCCGTGGGACCGCTAGGCGTCGGCCGGGCGTCCCTTGATCATGTCGCGGATCTTGTCGGCGGTGCTCGGGCTGACGACCCGCAAGACGAGATAGATGACGAACCCGATGGCGGCGAGCCAGAGCACCGTCATGGCGAGCCCGATCAGGCCGCCGAGTACGCTGAACACGAGCTTGAGGCCGAGCCACGCCAGCACGGCGAAGACGGCGAATCCGAAGACGCTCCGGAACATGGGGTGTACCTCCGTGAGACCCCGACGGGGGGGCCGTACGACGGAATGTAGCAGCCGGTTTCAGGCGGGCGCCAGCGCATGACGGGGGTGGACGTCGCCATCATCGGCGGCGGCGCCGTGGGAGCCGCGTGCGCCCGGGCGGCCGCCCTGCGCGGACTCCACGTCGCGATCTTCGAGCCAGGGCCGGACCCGGCCGCGGCGTCCCCAGCGTCGGCCGGGATGCTCGCCGCTCAGATCGAGCCCGGCGACGACGTGCTCGTCGGCCTGTCGGTCCGCGCGCGCGACCTGTACGAGCCGCTCGCCCCCGCGCTGCAGCAGACCACCGGCATCGACATCGGCTTCTGGCGCGCCGGGATTGCCGCGGTGGCGTTCGACGAGCCGACCGCCGACCGCCTGAAGGAGGACGTGGCGCGGCAACGCCAGGCCGGGCTGCGCTGCGACTGGCTGGAGGGCAGCGAGGTGCACGAGCGCTGGCCCGGGACGGCGCCCGATGCCGTTGGGGCCCTGTTCGCGCCGGAGGACGGCGCCGTGGACCCCCAGGCCCTCGCCCGCGCCTGCCTCGCCGACGCACGTCGCCTCGGCGCCGCGTTGCGCGCCGAGAAGGTCGAGCGGGTCGAGGTCACCAACGGGCGCGTCACGGGCGTCGTGACCACGCGCGGGACCGCCGTCGTCGAGCACGCCGTGATCGCGGCGGGGGTCTGGTCGCCACAGATCGCGGGCCTGCCGCACGCGCTCCCGGTGGAGCCGATGCGCGGCCAGATGGCCGCCACGGCGTGGCCGGACGGGACCCCGCCCGCGATCCTCTATCACGACCACGGCTACGTGCTCGCACGAGGCGGGGACGCGCTGCTCGGGAGCACCATGGAACGCGCCGGCTACGACGCCCGGGTGACCAACGAAGGGTTGGCGCAGATCTTCCGGGGCGCCGTCCGGCTGCTGCCGGCGTTGATCACGCAATCGGTCGCGCGCACGTGGGCCGGGCTGCGCCCCGTCACGCCCGACGGCCGCCCCATCCTCGGCGGTGATCCCGATGTGGAGCGCCTGTGGTATGCGACCGGGCACGGCCGCAACGGCATCCTGCTCGCGGCCCTCACGGGCGAGATCATCGCGGACCTGCTGACCAACGGGAGCACGGACATCGACATCGAGCAGCTGCGGGTCAACCGTTTCTCCAACAGCGCCTGAGGGACGACGGATGAGGCACGACTGATGTACCGCACCTGCGCGTTCTGTAACGGCACGTTCGACGGCGAGGGCGGACCTTCCGGCCTCGGCGTAGGCCGACGGCTCGCGTTCGACGAGTGGAAGGGCCGGCTGTGGGTGATCTGTCAGCGATGCTCGCGCTGGAACCTCGCCCCGCTGGACGACCGCTTGGAGCGGATCGAGGCGCTGGCACGCGCGGCCCGGGACGGGCGCGTGGCGGCCGCCACGGAGCAGGTCGCGCTGATCCGGTGGGGGGACTACGACTTCGTGCGGGTGGGCAAGCCGGCGCGCGTCGAATTCGCGATGTGGCGCTACGGGGAGCGGCTCAAGGCGCGCCGGCGCGAGCAGCTCAAGTTCGTGGTGCCGCTGACCATCGCCACCGTGGGGCTCGCGGTCGCGGTGAACGTGGCCGCCGGTGGGTCGGTCGGCGTGTTCGTGTGGAATGTGCCGAACATCGCCCGGTCGATCTACACCGGCATGATCGGGCGCCGTCGGGTCGGCCTGGTCGAGCCGCCGATCTGCGAGCGCTGCGGCGCCGTTATGACCCTGCGGGCCCGCCACGTCGCCCACGCCCGCGTCGTCCCGGAGGCGCGATCCGGGCTCGGGCTCATCCTGAGCTGCCCCACGTGCCGTTCCGAGGGCGCGATGCTCGTCGGTCCGGAGGCGCAGGCCGCCCTGCAGCAGGGACTTACCTACCTGAGCCTCGCGCGCCGCGGGCGCCAGCGAGCCGAAGACGCGGCGCGCCTCGTGGAGGGCGCGGGCGGGCCGGACCACCTGATCCGCGACGTCGCGCGCCGCGAGCTGACCGTCCGGAGTCTCGCGCCCGAGCGGCGACTAGCGCTCGAAATGGCCGTCGACGAGCGCGCGGAGGTCGAGGACCTGGAGCGTCAATGGAAGGAGGCGGAGGAGATCGCTGAAATCGCCGACGGCATGCTCTCCACGGATCCAGAGCTAGAGGCGGAGCTCCGCCGGCTGAAAGGCCGGGAGTCGGGGGGCGCGGGGAGTGATCAACCATCTAGTTGAAATTCGGCCTTTTGTCGCCCTCCCACTGTCACTATCTTCTGCAAGCCTCATGACCAGCGCGTTCACCCCGCTTACCACTCGCAAGCCGGCGTGGCTCAAGGTCCCCGCCCCGGGGGGCCCTAACTATCTGCGCTTGAAGCACCTGATGCGGGACTTTCGGCTCCACACGGTGTGCGAGGAGGCCCATTGTCCCAACATCGGGGAATGCTGGGAGCACGAGGCCGCCACCTTCATGATCCTGGGTGACGTGTGCACGCGGAACTGCTCGTACTGTGCCGTCGCCCACGGAACACCCGCCCCCCTCGACCGTGGCGAGCCCGCGCGGCTCGCGGCGGCGGTCGAGGAGATGGGCCTGCAGCACGTGGTCATCACGAGCGTCGACCGGGACGATCTGCCGGACGGCGGTGCCGAGATCTTCGCCGAGTGCATCGCCGAGCTGCGGCGGCGGGTGCCCGGCACGTCGGTCGAAGTGCTGATTCCAGACTTCAAAGGCAGCGAGCGGGCGATCGCGATAGTGGTCGACGCGAAGCCCGACATCGTGAACCACAACCTCGAGACGATCGAGCGGCTGTACCGCCTGGCGCGTCCCGGCGGCCGCTATTCCCGGGCGCTCGAGCTGCTCCGCCGCGCGAAGCAGATGGATCCGGCGCTGCTGACCAAGTCGGGCATCATCTGCGGGCTGGGGGAAGAGTGGGACGAGCTACTCGTGGCGATGCGCGACCTGCGCGCGCAGGGCGTCGACATCCTCACGCTCGGGCAGTACCTCCGCCCGTCCCACCAGCACCTTCCCATCGCGCGCTATTACGCGCCGTCCGAGTTCGCCGAGCTCCGGCGGCTGGGGCTCGAGATGGGATACCGTCACGTCGAGGCCGGACCGCTGGTGCGCTCGAGCTACCACGCCTGGGAGCAGATCGAGCGCGCCACCGCCGCCGGGTAACCTCGATGGCCACCGCGACCGCCCAACCCACGACACAGCACGCCGACACCGAGCTCGCGCGCCGCATGCTGCGCCAGATGCTCCTGATCCGCCGCTTCGAGGAGAAGGCCGCCGAAGCATACGCGCTCGGCAAGATCGGCGGATTCTGTCACCTCTACATCGGCCAGGAAGCGGTGGCGGTCGGTTCGCTCGCCGCGCTGCGCGACGACGACTACGTGATCTCCTCGTACCGTGAGCACGGGCAGGCGTTGGCGCGGGGGATCTCAACCAACGCCGTGATGGCGGAGCTGTTCGGCAAGGCCACGGGCTGCTCGAAGGGGAAAGGCGGCTCGATGCATCTCTTCGACGCCGAGAAGCGCTTCATGGGCGGGCACGGGATCGTCGGCGGTCACGTTCCGCTCGCTGCCGGCATCGGCTTCGCGATCAAGTACCGGGGCGGCGATCAGGTCTGCCTCTGTTACTTCGGCGAGGCGGCCGTCAACATCGGGGCCTTCCACGAAGCCCTCAACATGGCTTCGGTCTACCATCTGTCGGTCATCTTCTGCTGCGAGAACAATCGCTACGGTATGGGGACCGCGTTCGAGCGCGTGGCGGCCGTGACGGACGTCGTTGAGCACGCGTGCAGCTACGACATGGCCGCGGAGCGGGTGAACGGCATGGACGTGCTGGCCGTCCGCGCCGCGACCGAGCGGGCGGTCGAGCGAGCCCGCAAGCGTGGGCACCCGACCCTGCTCGAGGTGCGGACGTACCGCTATATGGGGCACTCCATGTCGGATCCGCTGCACGGCGTGTATCGCACCAAGGAAGAGGTCGAAGAGCAGAAGAAGCGGGATCCCATCTCGCAGCTCGCACACACGCTCACCCAAGAGGGCGCCCTCGATCAGGCGGCGCTCGACGCCCTCGACGCGGAGGTGCAGGCGGAAGTCGCGGAGGCCGTGCGGTTCGCCGACCAGAGCCCCGACCCCGATCCCGCCGAGCTCACGACCCACGTGCTCGCCGACTGATGCCGACGCTGACCTACCGGGATGCTCTGAACCAGGCGCTGCGGGAGGAAATGCAGCGCGACCCGAACGTGTTCCTCATGGGCGAGGAAGTCGGCGTCTACCAGGGCGCCTACAAGGTGAGCCGCGGCCTGCTCGAGGAATTCGGGCCGATCCGCGTCGTGGACACGCCCATCGCGGAGCTCGGGTTCGCCGGGATCGGCGTCGGGGCGGCCATGGCGGGGCTGCGCCCGGTGATCGAGTTCATGACCTGGAACTTCGCGGTCCTGGCGCTCGACCAGATCGTCAACTCGGCGGCGAAAATCCTGTACGAGTCGGGCGGCCAGTTTCCCATCCCGATCGTGTTTCGCGGGCCCAACGGCGCCGCGCTGCAACTGGCCGCGCAGCACTCCCAGGCCTGGGAAGCATGGCTCGCCCACATCCCCGGCCTCAAGGTGGTGGCGCCGGCGACCCCGGCCGACGCGAAGGGACTGCTCAAGTCCGCCATCCGCGACAACAGTCCGGTGATCGTGCTCGAGGGCGAGATGCTCTACAACGTCAAGGGCGAGGTCCCCGAGGGAGAGCACGTCGTGCCCATCGGGCAAGCCGACATGAAGCGCCCCGGCCGGGACGTGACGTTGATTTGCCACTCGAAGACGGTGACCGTCGCCCTGAGGGCGGCGGAGCAGCTGGCTGAGCGCGAAGGCGTGTCGGCCGAAGTGCTCGACCTGCGCTCGCTGCGCCCGCTGGACGAGGCGGCGATCGTCGCGTCGGTCGCGCGGACCAACCGCGCAGTCGTGGTGGAGGAAGGCTGGCCCTACTGCGGGATCGGTGCGCAGGTCGTGGACGTGATTCAGCGCGAGGCGTTCGATCAGCTCGACGCCCCCGTCCTGCGCGTCACCCAGGCGGACGTGCCGATGCCGTACAACAAGCAGCTCGAGCGGCTCGCGAAGCCCAGCCCCGACCGCGTGGTCGCCGCCGTGCGCCGCGTCCTCTACCTCGACTGAGCCTCACCCCCCCCCACCCCCACCCCCCGCGCCCACCCCTCTCTCCCGACCGCCCCCCATGGCCACCAACGTCTACATGGAAGCGCTCTCCCCAACGATGGAGGAGGGACGCGTGGTGAAGTGGCACAAGAAGGAAGGGGAGCCGGTGAAGACGGGCGACACCCTGGCGGAGATCGAGACCGACAAGGCGATCATGGACCTGGTCGCGCGGGCGGACGGGGTGCTGCGCCAGGTCGCGGCCGCCGAAGGCCAGACGGTGTCATTGCGGCACCGGGCGAACCGACCGATGGGGCACCGGCTTCCAGCGCGCCGACGAGCGGCGCGGGAAGAGGGAAGAGGGAAGAGGGAAGGGTAATGCCGTCTCCCGCGCAAGCATCGGCGGCAACCCCTGCCCCTGTGGCCGTCGCTGCTGACGCCACACGGGTTAAAGCATCGCCGCTGGCTAGACGGATGGCGAAGGAAGCCGGGGTTGACCTGAAGCTGGTGGCGGGCTCAGGACCGGGAGGCCGGGTGGTGAAGAGCGACCTGGAACGCGCGGCCAGCCGACCCGCGGCGCCGGCGCCGTTGGCGGCACCGGAGGCACCCTTCCCTCTTCCCTCTTCCCCCTTCCCCGTTTCGCGCACCGGAGCGCCCTACGAGGACGTACCGCTCACACAGATCCGCAAGACGATCGCGAAGCGTCTCGCGACGTCCCTCGGCCCAGTCCCGCATTTCTTCCTCACCATGGAAGTCGACATGGAGCGGGCCGCCGAGGCGCGGGATGCGCTGAACCAACAGTTGGGCGAGGGCGGCACTCGCCCTCACCAAGCACCGCGCCTGCAACGCCTGGTTCCAGGACGATCACATCCGCTACTGGAACGTCGTGCACCTCGGGGTGGCGGTGGCGGTGGAGGACGGCCTGATCACGCCGGTGATCCGCCACGCGGACGAAAAGTCCCTAGCCGAGATCGCTCGTGAGACGCGCGAGCTCGCCGAGAAGGCCCGCCATCGCCGGCTCCAGCCCGATGAATACAGCGGCTCGACGTTCTCCGTCTCGAACCTGGGGATGTTCGACATCGACCAGTTCACCGCCGTCATCAACCCGCCCGAAGCGGGCATCATCGCGGTGGGGTCGATCGTGCCGAAGCCCGCGGTGGTCGACGGCCAGGTGGCGCCGCGGCGCCGAATGCGGGTCACGATGAGCTGTGACCACCGCGTGATCGACGGCGCGACGGGGGCGGCGTTCCTGAAGACACTGAAACTGATGCTGGAGAACCCGTTGGCGATGCTCTTGTGATTGCGGATTGGCGATTGCGGATTGCGGATTGGCAGGACCGCGATCTCGCCCCGCGAGAATCCGCAATCCGAAATCCGCAATCCGCATTTGAGGGGTACCTGTGGCCAACTCGTTTGACGTAATCATTCTCGGCGGCGGCCCCGCAGGCTACGTCGCCGCGATCCGCTCCGCTCAACTCGGCATGAGTACCGCGGTGATCGAGAAGGACAAGCTCGGTGGGGTGTGCGTGAACATCGGCTGTATCCCCACGAAGGCGTTGCTCCACTCCGCCTACGTGGCCCACCTGCTGCGCGAGGCGAAGGAGTTCGGGGTGGAGGTGGACGCCGTAAAGACGGACTACGGGGTCGCGATGCAACGCTCCCGCCGCGTGAGCGACCAGAACTCGAAGGGCGTGGAGTTCCTGATGAAGAAGAACAAGGTCACCGTCGTCAAGGGCAGCGGCACGCTCCAGCCCGGTCGGAAGGTGAAGGTCGGGAACGACGTGTACGAGGCGAAGAAGGCGGTATGCGTCGCGACGGGATCACGAGTCAAGGGCCTACCGCAGATCGGTCTCGACATCAACAAGGCCACGGTGATCTCGTCGGACGAGGCCTTGTTCCTCGAGCAGGCGCCGCCCTCGATGGCGATCGTCGGCGCGGGCGCGGTGGGGATGGAGTTCGCCGACATCTTCCACGCCTTCGGCACCAAGGTCACGCTGATCGAAGTGCTGCCGCGCATCCTGCCCCTGGAAGACGGCGAGGCCTCGGACGCGCTCACGAAGAGCTACAAGAAGCGGGGCATCGAGGTGCTGGTCGGGGCCAAGGTGACGAAGGCGAACGTCGGCAAGGACAAGGTCGTGCTGGACGTCGAGGCCGGCGGTGCCAAGCAGAAAGTCGAGGCGGCCGTCGTGCTGATGGCGGCGGGGCGCGCGGTGAACACCGAGGACATCGGGCTCAAGGAGTGCGGGATCCAGCTCACCGACCGCGGCTTCATCAAGGTGGACCAGAGCCTCCAGACCAGCGCCCCCAGCTACTTCGCCATCGGCGACGTGGCCGGCCCGCCGATGCTCGCGCACAAGGGGTTCCGCGAAGGCGTCAACGTCGCCGAGCTCGTGGCCGGCAAAAAGCCGCACCCCATCAAGTACGACAACGTGCCGAGCGTGACCTATTGCCGCCCCGAGGTCGCGAGCATCGGGCTGACCGAGGAGCAGGCCAAGGAACGCAAGCTCGACCACGTGGTCGGGCGATTCCCCTTCTCCGCCAACGGCCGGGCGCGCGGCACCGGCGAGACCGAAGGGTTCGTGAAGATCATCCGCGACAAGCGATACGGCGAGATCCTCGGGGCGCACATCGTGGGCGCCCACGCGTCCGAGCTGATCCACGAGCTCGCCGTCGCGCGCGAGAACGAGTATACGGTGGAGGAGGTCGAGCTGGCGATCCACGCCCATCCCACGATGTCCGAAGCGGTGGCCGAAGCGGCGCTCGACTCGCTCGGCCGCGTGGTGCACCTGTGAGCGAGATCCCCACAATCTCCAAGGATCCCCTGGCGGTCGGTATCGGCGCGCTCGCCACGGGGGTGGGGCTGGGCGGTGCCTGCGTGACGCTGACGCTGCTGGTCGCGCGGGTGCTGCAGCGGACCGAGATCGGCCGGTACGGCGAGACTGTGAGCGAGATCGATCCGATCTGGGGGATCCTCGCCGGCATCGCCGCGAGCACGCTGTTCGGATGGCGGCGGAGTCGCGCGCTCGAAAACGTGTGGCAGCGCGGTGTGATCAGCGTCCTGTCCGTGTTCGGCGCCCTGTTCCTCGCGATCGTCGCGGCGCCGGTGTGGCACTTCTTCCGGTTCGCCGGGTTGGTGGTCCTCATGATCGCGTGTCTCGGGCTCGGGGTAGCCGGGAGCCGGTGGGCGGTGCGAGGCAGCGGCGAGCCGGGAGCGGGACGGGGGGGGGCGATATGAGCGAACGGACGGTCGAGGTCGTCCGGGCCGGGCTCGTCCCCTACGCCGTGGCGCTCGAGTGGCAGCGCGCCTTCGCCCAGGACCGGATCGACGGCCAGCTGCCACACGACACGCTCCTGCTCCTCGAGCATCCGCCGGTCGTGACGCTGGGGCGCAGCTCGCAGCCAGCGCATCTCCTGAGCCCTGACGGCGTAGAGGTGTTCGAAGTGGAGCGCGGCGGGGACACCACCTACCACGGACCGGGACAGCTCGTCGGGTATCCGATCTTCGACCTGGCGGGCTACCGCCGCGATCTCCACTGGTACCTGCGCACGCTCGAACACGCCTTGATCGACGCCCTCGCGGAGCTGGGCATCCCCGCCGAGCGCAACATCGGCCACACCGGCGTGTGGACGCGCGGCCGCAAGATCGCCAGCATCGGGATCCACGTGAAGCAGTGGGTCACGTGGCACGGGTTCGCGCTGAACGTCACGACCGATCTGTCCGCGTTCGATCGGATCGTGCCGTGCGGGATCCCAGGGGTGGAGATGACGTCGGTGGAACGGGAAAAGGGAAAGGGGAGAGGGGAAAGGGAACTCTGGGACGAGACCGTGACGGCGGTCATCCGGGGCTTCGAGGGCGCGTTCGACGTCACCGCCGTGATGCGTCGAGCTGAGCCGTTGGCGACGTATTAGTGCCACGGTGCTGCGCGACGAATTCGCGTGACGAAGTTCCTCGACGACTTACGGCAGCGTTCGTCCGCGCTGGACGATAGGCTCCCCCCAGGCCAAGTGCGCACGACCAAATGGCCGGTGCTGCACTACGGCAACGTCCCGCACGTCGACACCCACACCTGGACGTTCGAGGTCTCGGGGCTCGTCGAGCGTCCGTTCACGCTCACCTATGAGGAGCTGCTCACGCTCCCCCGCAAGACCGTGCGGTGCGACATGCACTGCGTGACCCGGTGGAGCCGGCTCGACAACACGTTCGAGGGGGTGCCCGTGCGGCTGCTGCTCGAGCGCGCGGGCGTGAAGCCCGAGGCCAAGTTCTGCCTCGTGGGAGCCGAGCAGGGGTTTACGACCAACCTGCCGCTCGGGGACCTCGACCGACCGGACAACCTGATCGCGCTCAAGTGGGGCGGCGAGTGGCTCATGCCGGAGCACGGCTGGCCCGCCCGGCTCCTCGTCCCGCACCTCTACTTATGGAAGAGCGCGAAATGGGTGCGGGGCTTCACGCTGCTCGATGCGGACGTGCCGGGTTTCTGGGAGCAGAACGGCTACCACATGCGCGGCGACCCGTGGAAGGAAGAACGGTACGGCGGGCGGGGGCTGACGAAGCACGACATAAACAGGCTGAGAAACCTAAGCAAGAACGCTGACAAGAAGGCGTAAGGGTTGAACCGTAAGGTTTGAACCGTAGGGGAAACACCGTACGGCAAAGGCGTACGCTTTCCCACCATACGGTTTCTCCTTACGTCGTTAACCTTACGATTTTGCCCCTACGCCTCTGCTTCCCAAAAGCTCGTAGAACCTCCGAAATACGCGGATCCCGTCCCACAACTGCTCGAGGTCCAGTTTCTCGTTCGGCGCGTGCAGCCGGTCGTCCGGCAAGCCGATACCGGTGAGGAGCACCGGCGCCCCGCCTTTGCCCAGCGCGGGCACCACGGGGATCGAGCCGCCGGCGCGCACGGGGACGGTCCCCCGCCCTACGACCTCGCGGAACGCCCGGTCGAGCAGCTTGAACGCCGGGTGCGTCACCTTCACCGTCGCCGGGTCAGCGCCGTGCAGGAACCTGACGCTGGCCTCCACGTACTTCGGTGCGGCGCGCTTCACCGCCGCGGCGAGCTGGCGCTCGACGGTGTTGAGCCTCTGGTCGGGAACGAGCCGCAGGCTCACCTTCGCCGTCGCTTCCGCCGGGATGACCGTCTTCGCGCCGTCCTCCGTGAAACCGCCCGTGATGCCGTGGATCTCGAACGTGGGCAGCGCCCACAGCCGCTCGAGCACGGGGTACGCCTTGAGGCCCGTGAGCGCCTTCGCCTGCACGCGGTGCTTGAGGAATTCGCCGTCGCGGAACGGCAGGCGCTTCCAGGTGGCCAGCTCGGTCTTGGAGGGACGCTTCACGGTCGCGTACAGGCCGGGGATGTGGATCCTGCCATCGGCGGTCTTGAGGCGCCCGAGCAGCCGGAGCAGCTCCTCGTGCGCGTTGGGCGCCGCGCCGCCGAACTCGCCGGAGTGCAGGTCCGACTTCGCGGTGCGCACGGTGATCTCGGCGTAGCACAGCCCGCGCAGCGCCGTGTACACAGCGGGCCAACGTGGGGCGACGTACGCCATGTCGGCGATGAGCACGGCGTCGGCGCGGGTGCGCTCAGGCTCCCGATGCAGCATGTCGAACAACGCGCGGCTGCCGTACTCCTCTTCGCCCTCGATGAGAAACCGGAAGTTGACGGGCGGGCGGCCAGCCTCGATCGCCTTGAGGAGGCAGAACACCTGGCCCTTGTCGTCGGCGGCCCCGCGTGCGAACAGCTTGCCGTCGCGCACCGTCGGCTGGAACGGCGGCGTGGTCCATTCGTCGAGCGGGTCGGGTGGTTGCACGTCGTAGTGCCCATAGAGGAGCAGCGTCGGTGCGCCCGGCACTTCGGGCCCCGCGCCCCACACGACCGGGTGTGCGTCGCTCGCCAGGAACTGCACCTCGCGACACCCGAGGCGTCGCAACTCCCGCGCGACCCACTCGGCCGCGGCACGGCAGTCGGCGTCGTGTGTCGGGAGGGTGGAGATCGACGGGATGCGGAGAAAATCGGCCAGCTCGCCTAGCAGTCGGTCGGTGTCCATGGCGCGACAAATCTAGCAGGATGATGAGAGGGAATGCATCAAGCGGCGCGCCTAGCCAGCGACCCCGCGACGGCTATATTCGCCGCCATGCGGACGACGGCGTCTTACGACCTGTTCCCGGACGCGCCAAGCGAGCGAGCGATGGCCCGCGCTCGGTACCTGGCGCGGGAAGGACGCGTCGCCGATGCCGAGAAGGCCTACCGCGACGTGCTCCGCGAGCATCCCGACTTGAAGAGCTGCTGGGCGGAGTGCTTCGAGCTGCTCCGCAGCCACGGGCGCACCGAGGATGCGCTCCGGCTCGCCGAGGGCGCCCGCGCGCAGTTCGGCGACTCGGCGTTCGCGCTGGCGTTGAAGGGAGCGGCCCTGATCGACCTGGAGCGCTACCGCGAAGCGCTCGGCATGCTCGAACGGGCGCTCGAGTTCGATCCCGATCTGGCTGTGGTGTGGCACGAGCTGGGGTACGCCGCGTTCCGCTTGGGCGACCGCAACCGCGCTCTGTTGGCGCTCGACCGGGCCTTCGCGCTCGAGCCGCACACCGAGACGCTGCGACTGCGGGGCCGCATCCTGCGCGACGGCGGGCGCTACCAAGCGGCCGAGGTCGCCTACGAGGGAGCCGCTCAGGCGGCGGAGCACCGGGAGCAGCGCGAGGCGGCTGAGCGCGACATCGCGGCCACCCGCCGGTACGCCTTCTACGCGCCGCGCCGGCCCGACGCGCTGACGCCGGCCGAGCGCTGGTTCGCGGAGACCGGCACCGTCGTGCTCGCCCCCGACGAGGGCCGCGACGCCCCCGACGACGCCGCGCTGGCGGCCGCCTTCCTCGACCTGGCGCACGACTCGGGTTGGCACTTCGGGCAGATCGTCGCTCTGGGACCGGCGCTCCCCGTGTGGCGCACCATGGCGGAGGCGCTCGGGGCCCCGCTTGTCACGCGCACCGGCTTCGACCCCGGCACCTGCCCGCTGGTGGTGGCGCAGCGGCCCCAGCCCGCGGACGCCGGGTGGGCGACGCTCACCGGCGCCGTCTCCGAGCACGCGTCTGGGATGGTGTTCGTGCTCGAGCATCCCGCGGACCCCCTCCCCGCGACGGCCGAGACCGCCGACGTGGTCGGGGTGCTCACCGACCGCGGCGCCCGGCGCGCCCGGCAAATCAATGTCGGGCACGCCCTGTCCGAAGCGCAGCACCCGGCAGCCCGACTCGCCGGGCGCCGCCTCGCCCGTGAGTGAACTCGCGGCCCCACCCGCACCTCGAGGAGTCCCGCGTGACCGTGCCCGCCAGGCCCCGGACCACGATGTCCGGGAAATCGATCGTCGCCAGCCAGTTCGAGCGCGCCGCGAACCTCATCAACCTCGACCAGTACATGCGGCGCATCCTGATGAGCCCGTTCCGCGAAGTGCACGTGGAGGTGCCGGTGCGGATGGACGACGGACGGATCGAGGTGTTCACCGGGTACCGCATCCAACACAACGGCGCGCGCGGCCCCTGCAAGGGCGGCATTCGCTACCATCCCGACGCCGACCACGACGAGGTGCTGGGCTTGGCGACGATCATGACGTGGAAGACCGCGCTCATGGACATTCCGTTCGGCGGTGCCAAGGGCGGCGTCACCGTGGACCCGAAGCAGCTCTCCAAACTCGAGCTCGAGCGCCTCACCCGTCGCTTCACGCAGCGCATCTCCATCGTGCTGGGCCCCTACCGGGACATCCCCGCTCCCGACGTCAACACCAACCCCCAGGTCATGGCGTGGATCCTCGACGAGTTCTCGAGCCGCCATGGCTACTCCCCGGCCGCGGTCACCGGCAAGCCGATCTCCCTCGGGGGGTCGCTGGGCCGTGACGAGGCGACCGGGCGCGGCGTCATGTACGTCATGATGGAGTACGCCCGCGATTTCGGGATTCCGCTCAAAGGCAGCCGCGTGGTGATTCAAGGATTCGGTAACGTGGGCGGGCACCTGGCGCGGCTGCTGCACGCAGAGGCGGGCGCGAAGGTGATCGCGGTCTCGGACGTCTCCGGCGGCGTCGTGAACGAGGGCGGGCTCGAGGTCCCCGCGCTGCTGGCCCATACCGCCAGCGGCAAGCCGGTGGTGGACTGGAAGGGCGGCCGGGCCATCGCCGGCGAGCAGATCTGGACGGTCCCCTGCGATTGGCTCGTGCCGGCGGCGCTCGGCGGCGTGATCACCAGGGAGACCAACGCCCGTACCGTCGACTGCAAAGTGGTCGTGGAGGGCGCGAACGAGCCCACGACGCCGACGGCCGACCTGATCCTCGAGGAGCGCGGCATCCCGGTGATCCCCGACTTCCTCGCGAACGCCGGCGGCGTGACCGTGAGCTACTACGAGTGGGCGCAGAACCTACAGCAGTACCGCTGGACACACGAGCAGGTGAACCGCGAGCTGCAGGCGACGATCACGAAGGCGTACGCGGGCGTGCGGGACCTGGCGAAGCAGAAAGGCGTCACGTTTCGGACGGCGGCGTACGCGATAGCTCTCCAAAGGGTGGCCGAGGCGGAGCGGCTGCGCGGTAATTGAGGCGACGGACGACAGAGCGACGGACGGAAAGGCGACGGACGGAACCGCGACGACCCTCTCCCGTCGCATTACCCTCCGTCGCCTCTATCGCCGTCGCCTTTTCTTCCGTCGCCTTTTTTTCAGTCCGCCGGCAGCCCTCGCCGGGAATACAACGCCTGATACGGGTCCTGCCCCGGCTGGGTGAACACGCGGATCTGGATGGCGCGGATCGTTTCCCTCAAGTCCGCGTTCGCGTGGACGTAGACCTCCTCGAACAGGTTCAGGTTCATCCGATAGAGCCGCTGCGCGATCACGACCGCGTTGTTGAGCGGCGCCTTGACGAACCAGCGCCAGTCGTACGTCTCGAGCGACTGCCCCGCCGGACCGGTCAGCTGCGCCCGCGCCCACGCGAACAGGACGCCGCGCGCCTGCTCGAGCGCCGCACCCGAGAGATTCTGCGCGTATGCTGAGTCGAGGCGGCGGGCGAGCTCCGCCCACAGCACGTCGAGCGTGCGCTCGTCCCGCCAGCGCGCCGCGGCACGCTTCGCGTCGGGCGCATCGCGACGCGACCGAAAAAACGCCTCGGCGCCGCGGTAGCCCACGAAGCTGGCGAAGCTCTCGTTGAAAGGCGTCTGGCTCTTCACGTACAGCGTGTTGTGCGCCAGCTCGTGGAGGACCGTCGCCACGAGCTCCATCGTGTCGCGCTCCATCACCGTGGACAACAGCGGGTCGGAAAAATAGCCGAGCGTCGAGAACGCGCCCGCGGGCCGCAGATAGGTGTCGTAGCCCTCGCGCTCCAGATCCGCGGCGACCCGACGGGCCTGCGCGAAGGCGAAGAAGCCCTTGTAGGGCACCGTCCCGACGACGGGGTAGTGCCAGGTGAACTCCCGGAGCCGATCGCGCCGCGAGGCCGAGAGGACGAGGAGCAGCGTGTCGCGGCCCACCTCGACGTACGTCGTGTAGGTATCCCCCACGAGCAGCTTGAGCGAGTCCGCCGCGTAGGCGCGCGCGGCAAGGACGAGCGCGAGCCGCTGGCGCAGCGCCGCAGGCGTCCCCGGATCGGCGACGAGCGTCGCGATCGAGCGGCGCCGGAGCAGAATGCGTGCTTCCTCCAGGCCGGCGCGCGCCAGGTAGCGGGCGTCGGCACTGAGCAGCAGCGCGAGCCCCAGGAGCGTGGGCACGCCGATCAGGACCCAGGCCGCGAGCCGCCGCGCCACCCGGCCCCAGTTCGGGGGCCGGCGCTCCGTTACGGCGCCCATCGGAGCCCGAAGCGGTGCATGTCGTTCCCGGCGGCCTCAAACGCCCGGTACGCATAGTCGAGGCGGAGCCGGCCAAGCTCCACGGTGCCGCCGAAGCTGAAGGGCGACGCGGCGGTCGTCACCGAATGACCCGCGTAGCCCACCCGGCCGATGAGGCCGAGCCCGCGGGTCACGACGCCGGCCTCGACGCCCAGGACGACGAACGCCGGTCCGTCTTCCGGCCACTGGCCCTCGACGGTCGTCAGCAATCGATGCGCCCCCTGTGGATCGACATAGTTCATCGTGAAGCCGGCCCGCGTGCGGCGCGGCAGATCCGCGCCCCCCCCGATGTTCTGCACGCTCACACCCAGCGCCATGATGTCGAACACGGCGATCGCCAGCCCGGCGTCGCCCGCCCAGGCACCGGCCCGGACGCCGCCGACCGTCTGGCGCGCATACTTGGCCGATCCGCCCGCGGCGACCACCCCGGCCCGAAAGACGAGCGACGACACGCCGAGCAGGTCCGCCGAGGCGAAGGACGCAGTCCCGAGCGACTGCGCGCCCACGCCCCAGTCGAAGCGCCCAAGCCGCACCGCCAGGGCCGCGGCTCCGAAGGTCGTAGCCCCAAGATACTGCGCGTACGAGCCTTCGACCGCGATGCGATGGACCGTGGCGAGCGCGGCGGGATTCGCGAAGATCGCGCCCGCATCCCCCACCAGCGCGGCTCCCGCCCCGCCGAGCCCGGCCGACCGCGTCGAGCCGGGAAACGTGGCGAGCGCGGATTGGGCGGCGAGCGACGATACGAGAAAGGCGTCACAGAGAGACGTCACGAGAAGGCGTCGACGCCTTTGCATTATTTAATGCGAATCACGTTCAACCGCGGCTCGAGCGCCGCCCGCAGCGCCCGGCCCGAGGGATCGCCGAACAACAGCGTGAACCCGGCGGCGCCCGCCGCCTGCTGCGCGAGCTGGTACGTGCCCGATCCCCCGCGCATGGTCCCCACTAGATTCACCGCGCTTCCGTCGCTCGACATCGGTACCAGTGGAAAGGCGATCGGGACCTTGGCTGTCACACCCCTGTTGAGGCACGCCTTGTGAAGGGCCGGATAGTCCGTGCGGAAGTGCCACGACGTGTATTGCAGCTCGGGCGGCGGCGTGAAGCCCGGCAGGTCCGAGACGTAGTTCGCGAGCGCCCAGTGCTCGACGATCGTCTCGAACGGCGTCCCCGAGGCGTTGCCCACGTTCGCCGCGCCGCTGAAGGTCGTGTCGTCGAGCCGCCGGGTCACCGAATCGGGTGCGCCGAGTGTCGGCGCGAACTGGTCCACGAGGAACCGCACGAACAACCAGTAGGCGCCACGGTTCTCCAATCCGCCGATCCCCGCGGTGTCCACCAGGGAGAAACTGTCGGGCCTGGCCAAGTAGCTGCCGGAGTTGACGAGGTCCCCGAACAGGAAGTAGCAGTAGGTGGTCGTGTCGGGCAAGAAAATCCGCCCGCCCAGCTCCTCGGCGTAGTGCGACAACCCCTCGTTCAGCCACAGGTCTTCCGGAAACCCGCCGTTCAAGACATGGTGTCTCCAGCTGATCATGTGCTGGAACTCGTGAATGAATGTCACCGCCACGTTGCGCGTCACCTCGCCCGCCGTGTGCTGGCAGCTCAGCGTCCCGCTGGGGTCGGGCACGATGGAGTAAAAGATCTCGGCGTTGTTGCCGCCACTGAAACCGGGCAGCAGGTCGCCGCCGTAGAAGTAGCCTCCCACGTAGCCGGAGTCGGCGCAGCCCGTCGAGCTGACGAGCGAGTTGACCTTCCCGGTCATCAGGACGATCACCACCCCGTTATTGTCGATGTCCGATTCCCGCCCGAAGGCCGCGGTATCCCTCGCGTACAGCAACGTGTCGAAAACGTCCGCCAGCGAATCGACGCTGATCGTCGTGAGGGTGTCCCCGTGCGCGCGAGCCACGCTATCGACGAAGACGGCGATATGCACCCCGACCGTTTTGGCGAACGCCACCACGGTCGGGTGCTTGTTGCACACTAGGTTCCCGCACACCTTGAACACACGCCGGTCCCCCGCGTTGATGGGCGCGACGGCGGCGGTCACGCGTGGCGCGAGCGGCGGCCGGGGAGGGGGCCCGAGGCGCTGCACGAGGTCCCGCTCCGCCCGGCGTAGGGTCAGATCGAACTGCTGCTGAGCGCCGGGGCGTGGGGCGATGACGGAAGCCGCCAGCGCGGGCGCTGCTGCGGCAACCACCGTGTCACCGCGCAGCAGAAACGCCGACGCGTCGTCGGGCACCCCGTTGACGGCCTGGGGAACCAGGAGATACGCGATCGCAGAGCCGGTCGGGTTGTCCGGGAACACCATGCAGCCGGATATGGGACCGGGATCGACCGTGCCGTACGCAGCGACGCCGAGCCTGATCGAATCCCCGCTCGCCGTGCACGGCGGCAAGAGCGGAGCGAGCCGCGCGTCCTTGCTACACCCCACCCCCAGAAGCGACCACACCCCGACCACCCAAAGGCCCTTCGGCATCGCGTATTCCCTCCGTGACTTCGCCGGCCCGGACGAGGGCTCTGCGGAAACAGATCGGCCCCGCCACCTCATGCAGTCCCACCATCGCCACGATCAGGGCTTCGAGCGAGACCCCCCACTCCGGGAAGGCCCGCCGCGCAAACCGTGCCAGCGCCAGCGCCACTCCCGCCTGCGATATGACGCCCCACCAGCCGTCTCGGGCCATGGCGGGCATCACACGCGGGTCACGCCCGGCCCACAGGAACCCGTAGCGCAGGGCCAACCCGCGGAGCCCCACGAGCAGCAGCGCCCAGGGCCACAGATCGGCGAGCACGCCGAGCCGCAGCCCGGCACCCATGAGGGTGAAGAATACCGCGTACACGAGCGGCGCCGCTCGTTGCAGCTCGAGACGCAACCGCCCGCCCTCCACCGGCGACCAGTTCTCGAGATAGAAGCCCGCGGCGAGCGCGATCACCATCGCCTCGAGATGCGCGAGCCGCGCCACCGCGGCCGCGGCAACGGCGACCGCCACGAGGAGCAACGGGCTGTCGCGCGGCACCAGCCGCAGGTAGCGACCCAGCGCGAACCCGAGCGCGCCGCCGACCGCCACCGAGCCCGCGAAGTCCAGGACGACGTTGCCGGCGACCCCCAGCTCCAAAGCGCCGGGGCTCGTCACGGTCTTGGCCACGGCGAGCACGAGCGTGAACAGGATCGCCACTGCGACGTCCTGCACGATCGTGACGCCCAGTAGCGTGCGCGTGATGGGTCCGCGCGCGTCGAGCTCGCCGATCAGCGCCATCGTGATCGCGGGAGACGACGCGGCGGCGAGCGCGCCCAACACCAGCGCCACCGCGAGGCCGTCGCCGAACGGCTGGTGGATAGTGATCGGGAACCAGGGACTCACGGAGAGCACGACGACCGTGACGAGGACGAAGGGAAATGCGATCGCCCCGGTCGCGAGACGCGTCAGCCCTCCCTGCCCGCGCTGGCGCAGCGTGTCGAGCGTCAGCCCCGCCCCCGCCGCGAGCGCGATCAGCGCGACGGCGGCGTCCTCGATGAACCGCAGCGCCTCGATCTCATCGCGCCGCACGAGGCCGAGCCACGCTGGACTCACCGCGAAGCCCGCGAGCAGGTAGCCGGTGAGGCGCGGCAGGCGGGCGCGCCGTGCGAGGTCGCCGCCGACCTGCGCCGCGAGCAGCAAGAACCCGAGCGCGAGCGTCGCGCGAGCCTCGGGCAGCCCACCCGCCGTCACCCGATGGAAAAAGGCCATCATCAGGCCCAGCGCGAACAGGCTCGCGACCCAGCGCATGCGGCCCAAATTATCCGGGCGAGCGGCATTTTGACAATGCGCACAACCGCCGATATCTTCACGTGGTGCCCCCCCAAAATTGGATTGAGGCCGTGCGCTTCGGGGACGATGGACTCGTCCCCGTCGTCGCGCAGAGCGCGCTCGCCGGCGAAGTGCTGATGGTCGGGTACGCCGACCGCGAGGCGCTCGAACAGACGCGGGTCACCGGTCAGGCGCACTATCACAGCCGCTCACGCCATGCGTTGTGGCGCAAGGGCGAGACGTCGGGTCACACGCAGACGGTGGCGGACGTGCGCGTGGACTGCGACGGCGACGCGGTGCTGTACCTGGTGCGCCAGCACGGCCCGGCGTGCCACACCGGCGCGCCCACCTGCTTCGGCGAGCCGACCGGCGGCACCCTCACCCGGCTGGCCCGCACCGTCGCGGAGCGCGCGCGCACCAGGCCCCCCGGCTCGTACACGGCAGAGCTGCTCGACGCGGGCGTCGCGAAGATCGCGCAGAAGGTCGGCGAGGAGGCCGTGGAAGCGGTGGTGGCCGCGACCGCGGAGGACGGCACCCGCCTCGCCAGCGAGGCGGCGGACCTGCTATACCACCTGATCGTGCTGCTCGAGGCCAGGCGGCTCCCCTTCGACCGCGTGCTCGAGGAGCTCGACGCGCGAGCGCGCTAGCCCCCTCCCGAAATGGCGTTCGTCCACCTCCACACCCACAGCGAGTACTCTCTCCTCGACGGCGCCAACCGCATCCCCGACCTGCTCGACCGCATCCAGGCGCTGGGGATGGACTCGCTGGCGATCACCGACCACGGCAACCTGCACGGGGCGTGGCAGTTCTACGCCGAGGCGAAGGCCCGCAACATCCGGCCGATCCTGGGCTTCGAGGCGTATCTCGCGTTCGGCAGCCGCCACAAGCGCGAGCGCCCAGCCGAGGCGCCCGGCCCCTACTCGCACCTCGTCCTGCTCGCGAAGAACCGCACGGGTTACAAGAACCTCATCCGGCTTTCGTCGATCGGGTTCCTGGAAGGCTACTATCGTCGGCCGCGCATCGACCGCGAGGCACTGGAGCAGTACCGCGACGGGCTGATCGGGCTCGCCGGCTGCCTGTCGGGCGAGATCGCCCTGTACCTGCGGCAAGGGAACTACGAGGCGGCAAAAGCGAGCGCGCAGTACTTCGCGAAGACGTTCGGCCACGACGGTTTCTGGCTCGAGGTGCAGGACCACGGCCTCGCAGACGAGCGGACCGTGACAGCCGGGATGTTCCGGCTCGCCGAGGAGCTGGGCCTCCCTGTGGTGGCGACAAACGACGCGCATTACCTGAAGAAGGAGGACGCGGAAGCGCACGACGTGCTGCTGGCGATCGGCACGGGGAAGGACCTGGACGATCCCAACCGGTTCCGCTTCTTCGGGCAGGAGAGCTATGTGAAGTCGGAGCCCGAAATGGGCGGGCTGTTCAAGGACCATCCGGAGGTCCTGGCGGAGACGCAGCGCGTGGCGGAGCTGTGCGCGTTCGACTTCGAGAAGCGGTACTTCCTGCCGCAGTACCCGCGCCCGGCGGAGTTCGCGTCGGACAACGACCTGCTCGTGCATCTGGCACGCGCCGGAGCGGCCGTACGGTACGGCGATCCGCTGCCCGCAGCCGCCCGGGAGCGGCTCGATTACGAGCTCGGCGTCATCTCGCACACGGGGTACGCGGGGTATTTCCTCATCGTCTACGACATCGTAAAGGCGGCGAAGGACCGCGCCATTCCGGTGGGCCCGGGGCGCGGCTCGGCCGCCGGGTCCCTGGTCGCGTACGCGCTCGGCATCACGGACATCGACCCGCTGAAGTTCGACCTGCTGTTCGAGCGGTTCCTGAACCCCGAGCGCGTGTCGATGCCGGACATCGACCTCGACTTCTGCTTCGAGCGGCGCGGCGAAGTCATCCAGTACATGCGGGAGCGCTACGGCCGGGAATCGGTGGGGCAGATCATCACGTTCGGGACGCTGAAGGCGCGCGCGGCGTTCCGCGACGTCGCCCGCACGCTGCGCGTCGAGCCGGGCGAGGTGGACCGGTTCACGAAGCTCATCCCCGCGGGGCCGGGCGTCACCGTCACGCTCGCCGAGGCGTCGGACCGGTCTCCCGAGCTGAAGCAGCTGGCGCGCCAGGATGACCGGGTGCGCAAGATCCTCGACCTCGGGACCCGCATCGAGGGCCTGGCGCGTCACGCGTCGGTGCACGCGGCCGGTGTGGTGATCGCCCCCGGCCCGCTCACCGACTACGTCCCCGTCTGCCTCGCCCCGCAGGAGCCCGACGCGATCATCACCCAGTACGACATGGTCGCGCTCGAGAAGGTCGGGATGCTGAAGATCGACATCCTCGGCCTGAAGACGCTGACCGTGATCCATGATGCCGTGCGGATGATCAGCGAGCGGCATGGCGTCGCCCTCGACATGGACGCGCTCGATCTCGAAGACGCGCAAGTCTACCGGATGCTCGGCTCGGGGCGGACGGCCGGGGTGTTCCAGTTCGAGTCGGCGCTCGCCACCGACTGTCTTCGCAGCATGAAATGCGACCGCTTCGACGACCTCGTGGCGGCCAACGCGCTGCTCCGCCCCGGCCCACTCGACACGGGGATGCACCTCGTGTTCATCAACCGCAAGCTGGGCCGTGAGCGGGTTCGGTACCCGCACGCGGCGCTCCAGGAAATCCTCGCGCCGACCTACGGCGTCATCACCTATCAGGAACAGGTGATGCGGATCGCCAACGTGCTCGCCGGCTTCTCGCTCGCGGAAGCCGACGTGCTGCGCAAAGCGGTCGGGAAGAAGGACAAGGAGCTGATTCAGCAGGAGCTCGGCCGGTTCGTGCAGCGCGCCGTCGCGCGCGGCCACGATCGCCGCGCGATCGAGGACATCGCGGCCCAGATCGAGACGTTCGGCCGCTACGGGTTCAACAAGTCGCACGCCGTGGCGTACTCGGTCCTCTCCTACCGGACCGCATGGCTCAAGACCTACTACCCCGCGGAGTTCATCGCGGCCCTGTTGTCCTCCGAGATCGGCAACACGGACAAGGTGGTGCAGTACATCAACGAGGCCCGCGAGCTGGGCCTCGACGTGCTGCCTCCGGACGTCAACGAGTCGGGCTTCAAGTTCACCGTGGTGGGCGACCGGCGCATCCGGTTCGGCCTGGGGGCGATCAAGAACGTGGGCGCGGGGGCGATCGAGTCCATCATCGCCGGACGACAAGCAGGCGGACCGTACCGCTCGCTCGTCGACCTGTGCGACCGCATCGACCTGCGCCTCTGCAACAAGCGCGTGATCGAGGCGTTGATTGACGCCGGCGCGTGCGACTCACTCGGCGGCGACCACCGCGCGCAGCGCGTCGCCGCGCTCGACCACGCGTTCGCCGAGGCCCAGGCACGCCAGCAGGAGCGGGACTCGGGGCAAGTCGGCATGTTCGGCGAAGAGACCCCCATCCCCCATCCCCCCTCCCGCATCCCGGATATCGCCCCCTGGACCGAGCACGAGCGCCTGTCACGCGAGAAGGCGGTGCTCGGCTTCTTCATCTCCGGCCACCCCCTCGCGCGTTACCGCGTCGAGGTGGAGCTGTTCGGGACGCGCACCACCGCCACGCTGGGCCAGTGGAGCGACCAGCGCGTGCGGATCGCCGCGGTGGCGACCGTCGTGAAGCGGCAGATCTCGAAGAAGACGGGCGCCGAATACGCGCGCCTCACGCTCGAAGACTTCCACGGGACGGCCGAGGCTCTGGTGTTCCCCGAGTCGTGGGCGAAGCTCAACGACGTGATTCGCCCCGACGGCGCGCTGCTGCTCACGGGGGGGTACAGCGCCCGTGACCGCGACGAAGAGCAGGCCCCCTTCATCGTCGACTCGGCCCAACCGCTCGCCGAGCTGAAGGCGAGCGGCGCGATCGGCGTGGCGCTCGCGTGGTCCCCCGCCGCGCCGCCGCCCCCCGACGCCACTCGCGCCGTCGCGGCGCTGTGTGCGGCGCATCCCGGGCCCGCCCCCGTGCTGGTGGAGTGGGCGGATGGGCCTCACCCCCTCGCTCCCCCTCTCCGCAATGCGGAGAGGGGGATGGGGGGTGAGGACGTCAACACGGAGGGAGCCCCGCGGCCGCCGGCCGCGGCACGGCTCCGCAGCCGTTCGCTGCGCGTCGAGGTGGCGGACGACCTGCTCGCGGCCCTGCGCGACCTGCTCGGGCCCGAGCACGTGCATCTGGTGAGGACGACCCCCGTTCCAACCGACTCGCGTCCCCATTCGGGTCGCTCGGGGTCCACCGGTTGGAACGGGGCGACCTGACCGATGGCGACTCACACCCTGGACTTCGAGCGGCCGCTGCTCGAGCTCGAGCGCCAGATCGAGGAAATGAAGCGCGTCGCGGGCGAGACGGCAGTGGACGTCTCGAAGGAGCTCGCCCCGCTCGAGAAGAAGCTGGCCGAGCTGCAGGCCGAGATCTACAAGAACCTGACGCCGATGCAGCGCGTGCAGGTGGCGCGCCATCCCAAGCGGCCGTACACGCTCGACTACCTCAACACGGTGTTCACCGACTTCGTGGAGCTGCACGGCGACCGGCTGTTCCGCGACGACCCCGCGATCGTGGCCGGCTGGGCCCGGCTCGACGGGATGAGTGTGATGGTGATCGGCCACCAAAAGGGTCGCGACACGAAGGAGAACCTGCGTCGCAACTTCGGCATGGCACACCCCGAGGGGTATCGCAAGGCGATCCGCTTGATGCACCTGGCCGAGCGGTTCCGGGCGCCCGTGATCACGCTCGTGGACACCCCGGGGGCCTACCCCGGGCTCGGCGCCGAGGAGCGGGGCCAGGCGGAGGCGATTGCCCGCAACCTGGTCGAGATGGCGACGCTCCAGACACCGATCCTGACGGCGGTGATCGGGGAGGGCGGCTCGGGTGGCGCGCTGGCCGTCGCGCTCGCCGACCGCGTGCTGATGCTCGAGAACTCGGTGTATTCGGTCATCTCTCCCGAGGGGTGCGCAGCCATTCTGTGGAAGGACGCGAGCCAGCGGGAGCGCGCCGCCGAGGAGCTGAAGATCACGGCCGAGGACCTGCTCGCGTTGCGAGTGATCGACGAGATCGTCGTCGAGCCCCCGGGTGGAGCGCACGCCGACCCCGAGGGCGCGGCCGAGGGGTTGGGCGAGGCGCTGCGGCGCCACGTGCGCCAGCTCCGAAAGATCAAGATCGAGAAGCTCTTGAAACGGCGCGAAGAGAAGTATCTTTCGATGGGCGCGCTCAGCGAGAAATGAGTTGACGGACGTCGTCGAAGTCCGGTTCAAGGGGAACCGCAAAGAGTACTTCACCTGGCCGTCCGCGGAGCCGCTCGGGCTGCACGATGCGGTGATCGTGGAGGTCGAGCGGGGACAGGATTTCGGCCGGGTCTCGGCACTGGGGCCCGTGGCCGCCAAGAAATGCGGCGGTGCCTGCTCCGGATGCAGCCTCGCCGGGGCTCAGCCCCCTACCCCTTTTCCGCAGAGCGGAGAGAGGGACCGAGGGGGTGAGGTCACGCGCCGCATTGTGCGGCGCGCGACGGCGGACGACACGGCCGCGGCGGACCGGCTGCACGGTGAAGAGGACGACGTACGCCGCAAGGCCATGGAGCGGGCCAGGAGTCACGCCCTCCCGATGAAGGTCTCCGACGCCGAGTGGCAGTGGGATCGGAAGAAGCTCACCGTGTACTTCACGGCCGAGCAGCGCGTGGACTTCCGCGCCCTGGTGCGCGATCTCGCGAGCCTGTTCCACACGCGGATCGAGCTGCGACAGATCGGCGCGCGCGACGAGGCGAAGCGGCTCGACGGCGTGGGCCGCTGCGGGCGGCAGTTCTGCTGCTCGAGCTGGCTTCCCGAACTGCGCCCGGTGAGCCTGTCGCTCGCCAAGGACCAACACCTCTCCCTCAACCCCTCGCAGATCTCGGGTGGGTGTGGCCGGCTGCTGTGCTGCCTCCGCTACGAGCACGACTTCTATGTGCAGACCCGCAAACGTTTCCCCAAGGAAGGCAAGACGCTGCGCACCGGCGTCGGGCTCGAGCACGTGCTCGCGGTGGATATCTTCCGAGAGACGGTGACGCTGCGCGCCGAGCGCGGGGAGGCGGGGGAGGGCGACACGCGCGTCGTGGCGCTCGAACGGTTGAAGCAGGAGGTCGAGCGGTTCGGAGGCCCTCCGCCCGTTGCCTAAGTTCTACCTGACGACGGCGATCGACTACTCGAACGGCGAGCCCCACCTCGGTCACGCGCTCGAGAAGATCGGCGCCGACTGTATCGCGCGCTATCACCGGCTACGCGGCGACGACGTGCATTTCGTCATGGGGATGGACGAGCACGGGCAGAAGGTCGCCCAGTCGGCCGAAAAGCACGGGCTCCCGCCCCAGGCCTGGGTGGACCGGATCGCGGAGCAGTTCGCCGACACGTGGCGCCGTCTCGACTGCTCCAACGACGGCTGGATCCGCACCACGGAGCCGCGCCACGCGCACTCCGTGACCGCGTTCATCGAGCGCATCCGGGCCCGCCATCCCGACGACGTGTTCATCGGCGACTACGAGGGGTGGTACTGCGTTGGCTGCGAGGAGTTCAAGCAGGAGGCGCAGATCGCCGACGGGCGCTGCGTGCTGCATCCCACGCTCGAGCTCCTCCGCATGAAGGAGACGAACTACTTCTTCCGCCTGAGCCGCTACGCCCCGCGGGTCCACCAGCTCATCACGTCGGGCGAGTTTCGTGTGGAGCCTGAGATCCGGCGCAACGAGATCCTGCGGCTGCTCGAGGACGGGCTGCAGGACGTTTCCATTTCGCGCGCCCGGTTTTCGTGGGGCGTGCCCTTCCCCGGCGCGGCCGATCACACGGTCTACGTCTGGTTCGACGCCCTCATTAACTACATCACCGCGGCGGGCTTTCCCGAACCGGGCTACGAGCGGCTGTGGCCCGCGGACCTGCACGTGGTGGGGAAGGACATCACCCGCCTGCACTGCGCGCTGTGGCCCGCGATGCTGCTCTCGGCGGAGCTGCCGCTGCCGCGCATGGTGTGGGCGCACGGCCACGTGCACTGGGCGGGGTCCAAGGTGTCGAAGTCCGCGGGCGGCGCGTTGAGCGTGGACGAAGCGATCGACTACCACGGCGTCGACGCGCTGCGCTACTTCTTGCTGCGCGAGGTCGGCTTCGGCGACGACGGCGACTTCACGTGGGAGCGCTTCGACGCGCGCTACTCCTCCGAGCTCGCCGACACGCTCGGCAATCTCGTGAAGCGCTCGCTCGACATGATCCACCGCTACCGCGCCGGCGTGGTGCCACGCGACCCGCACGGACACACCGGGCCGCTCGAGGACGCCGCGCGCGCGAGCGTCGCCGCCTACCGGGACGCGATGGACGGCTGTCGCCTGGAAGAGGGCGCGGCACTGTGGATGGCGCTCGCCGGGCGCGCGAACCGTTACATTCAGGAGACGGTGCCGTGGGAGCTCGCGAAGCAGGGTAAGGAGGCGGAGCTGGATGCCGTGCTCGCGACCCTGGCCCGCACGCTGGGACGCCTCGCGGTCCTCGGCACGCCCTTCCTTCCCGCCGCCGCCACGCGCATCTGGAGCCTGCTCGGCGGGACCGACTCCCCCGAGCGCGCGCGGCTCGGGGACCTGGCGACCCTCGACTTCCAGGGCCGGAAAGTCCAGAAGCCGCCGATCCTTTTCCCCAAGCCCAAGCCCGCCGCGGCGTGATGCCCCAAAAGCCCGTGACCTGGCTCACGGTCTGCCTTGTTGACGCTTTCGGGCACGAATCGTAGCTTGTACTTCCACTTGGGAACCGGACCCCGACGCCCTGTCCGGGTTCTCCTTATGCCGGTACACGAACAACCCACGCCGCGTGGCGCGGGAACGTTCGACGCGAGGTCGACGCAGGCCGATGCGCAAGAAGGCGGAGCGACGCTGGACCGTCATGCTGGTGCCCCACGGCTCGGGAGCTTCCCGCGCCGTCGAGCTGTCGCAGACGGTGGTCAAGGCGCTCATCGGGATCGGCAGCGTGGTGGCGCTGACGTTCCTGGTGCTCGGCATCGCCGCCATTTCGCGCGGGGTGAGCATCACCCGCAGCCGGGCGCTCGAGAACGAGAACCGCATTCTCGCGGACGAGATCCAGCGGATGCGCGAGCGCATGGTGGGGTTGCGCGACACGCTGAACCAGGTCGGCGCGCGCGAGGAGGAGTTGCGCCTGCTCGCGGGCCTGAACCCGACCGACAAGAGCGTCCAGGAGGCCGGCATCGGCGGCCCGGCGGGGACGTGGTCGGAGCGCGACAGCCTCGCGACCCTGGGCCCGGACGGCCAGCAGGCGCTCGCCGCCCGGCTCGACGTGGACGCCCTCGCCCGGCGCGCCAGCATCCTGGTGCGCTCGCTCAACGAAGCGTACGACTCGCTCTCCAAGCACCGCGAGCGCATGGGCGCCACGCCGTCGATCATGCCGACCAAGGGGTGGCTCACGAGCGCGTTCATGCGCGAGCGCGTCCATCCCATCCTCCACCTCGCGCGGCCGCACGAGGGGATCGACGTCGCCGCGCCGATGGGGGCGGAGATCGAGGCGCCCGCCGCCGGTGTGGTCACCGACGTCCGCTGGGAAGAGGGGTACGGCAACATGATCACCGTGGACCACGGCTTCGGGCTGGTGAGCCGGTATGCGCACTGCTCGAAGATCCTGGTGGTGCGCGGCCAGCGCGTGAAGCGCGGCCAGAAGATCGGGCTCGTCGGGTCGACGGGCATCTCCACCGGCCCGCACCTGCACTACGAGGTGTGGGTGAACGGGAAGCCGGTGGATCCGGTCAAGTACGTGCTGCCGGACGCGATTGTGGACTGAGAGGCGACGGAAGGCGGAAGGACGGAAGGGGGATGAGAGACCAGTCACTCATCCCCCTTCGGATTTCCGTCCTTCCGTCGCCTCTTGACGCGCGGCGCCCGAATTGCCACCATGGACGCAAGGCTCCCCATGCCGGCGCATTCGCAAAGTCCCTGGCTATGCCGCTCGCTCGTGTTGTTCGAGCTGGCGAGCGTCGTGGGTTGCGCCGGGGCGCAGCCCGGGATCGCCCGCCCGGCGCCACAGCGCCCCGGAACGTTCATCACGGCCGACGCGATTGCGGCCTCCGGCGCTAAGACCGCATGGGATGCCGTGCGCCTGACCGTTCACAACGTGCACCTGCGGGAGAACCGTGGCCGGGCGGCGGGGATCCAGCGCCGCGGGCAGGGCAGCATCTACCTGGACGACCAGGTACGCGTCATCCTCGACCACGCGCGCATCTACGACATGCAGGTGCTGCAGCAAGTGGCCGCCGCCGATATCCTCACCATCGAAGTGCTCACCGGGCTCGACGCGACGACCTATTTCGGTGCGAGCTCGACGGCCGGCGCGATCGTGATCACGACGACAAGCGGCCGGCCCTGAAACGCCGTGGGGGCGCCGACCCGACGCCCCCGCTCGTGCAAGCACCTTCGCGGTACCGGCTCACGGATTGCGGTCGGCGCACCCGTGGAAGTTCGGGTTGTTCTGCTCCTCGATCGGAATCGCCATCTGGATCGCGTCGCCGTAGTTCCCGCCCTTGAACCAGCCACCGATGGGATAGATGGTGTTGACTGGATGGCCGTACTGGCGCACCAGCCGCCGCATGTCGCCCAGCCGGTGTCCGGTGGAGAACATCCAAAACGCACGCTCCCGGAACATCAGGTTCGTGCGGGCAGCCGTGTCCGGCGCGGCGCCGGGATCGGCGAGCGGCGCGAGCGTCGTTCCGGCCACGGGCCGATAGTTCGTGTCCAGGGGCACCGGCAAGAGCGCCGCGATGGCCCGCGGTGCATTGAGCTTGTTCAGCCACGTCGTCGCGTCCCCCGCCTGCAGCGCCGCCTCCGCCTCGATCAGTCGGGCCTCGATCCCGCTCGCGATCTTGACGGAGCTCGTCTGGCCCCAGATCCCCTGGCGCAGGATCCTGAAGCCGTACTGGCTATCGAAAATGAGATCGGTCGTCTTGCCTAGCTGAGTTGGCAAGCGCGGATCCCGCGCGCTCACATAGTTGAGCCCGTTCACGCCTTCCGTGTCCGCCACGGTGTATCGCTTGGCGCCGTTGTTCAGCGCATTGATCTGGTTGACGTTGGAGTTGAGGAGCGAATGCGTGACATCGTAGTGGAACGTATCCGGCACCGCCGCCACCACCACCGCCGCGCCCGCGAAGTTCGCTCGATCCACCAGTGCCCGACCCTTGATCACCTTCGAGAAGTTCGCCACCTTGGCGCTGTCCGCGCCGCCGACGTTGGCAAGAGCGGAGTCGGCGTTCGCGATCGCCAACTCGAACATGGAGTCGTCCGAAATCGGGTTGCCGTAGATGACCGTCGTGCCCGAGAGGCTGTCGAGCGGAATCCCGTTGCAGTAGTGCTCTCCCAGCAATACTTCCACGTAGGCCACGAAGGCGAACATCCGGCCGACGTTGCTCAGGGGCTTGGGGGCGTACGTTCGCAACGCGTCAATCGCCGCCCTCGCTTGCGTGCGAACCCGGTTCAGACTGCGGAACGGCCCCGCATTGAAGGTGTTGGTCGGATCCCAGATCCGCTGGTCCTGGTTGTTGCGCTGCACGAACGTGTCTCCCGAGCGCCATTCGTCAGTCAGCAACCCTCCGAACAGGAACAACGCGTCCGGCCCCTGGGTGCCGGTCACGGCCTGGGCCAGCCGCAGCACCGCGCCGTTATGGAGCGCGGTCGCGCCCGCGGCCAATTTGGGGTCGAGCACAATGTCCGGCTCGGTCACGCTCAGAAAGTCCTTGCACCCGAGCGGCAGCGTCGCCGCCAGGCCGACAAGGCTGAGCGCCCGCCGCAGCCACCGGGGCATGAAGTATCGAGTCATGGGTGCCGACTCCCCTTTCGCAGTCGTTATCCGGTCGCGCGCCAATCACCGCACCTCAGAACCCGACGTTCAGCCGGAACGTCCAATAGGTGGGCGGCGGCGCGGTCTGGAAGTTGCTCACGATCCCGGTGGCACCTTCGAAGTAGTTGGCCTCGGGGTCGATACCGCTGAATCCGGTGGCCTTCCAGAGATTTCGGCCGGCGACTGTGAAGCTGAGCCGCTCGGCCCGGAAGGCGCGTGCCCACTCGGCGGGAAACTCGTACGTGGCCGATGCCTCGCGCAGCCGGATGTACGTCGCCTTCTCGATGAAGCCCCACTGCGTGCCGGACGGTGTCTCGCGCAAGGCCACCACACGCGCCTGCTCCCACAACGGTGCAGAGGGGTCCACCAGACCGCGGCAGTTGTTCCGCGACTGGCAGCGGATGCGGTCGGTGCCGTTGAGCTGGTAGTAGCCGCTCTTGTGGTCGAACAGCCCCACGATACGCAGTCGCTTGTTGAGCAGGTCGAACCCGGTCGTGTAGGTGATTTCCCAGCGCGGGTTCGCGTACCCCACGAACACCGCGTTGTCGGCGACCGTGATCTCGTTCGCCGTGATGATGCCGTTGCCGTCGAGATCCTTGAACGTGTAGGGCCGCTGCCACCAGCCGTTGATCGGGTACCCCACCTGTTGCCGCGTCGTTGTCCCGATAATCGGCGGGATGGGCTGTCCCGTAGCCGGATCGACCCCCATGTCCGCGATGAAGTTCGTGTTGTAAGCGGCGTTGACGATGACGTCCCAGCCGAAGCCCGGCTTGTCCAGCACCCGGACATCGGCCAACGCCTCGACGCCGCGGTTCACCACTGCGCCGAGATTTTCGAACCGCGTGATGCTCCCGCCCGACCCGGGCGGCAGCGTCCGGGCGATGAGGGCGTCCTTGGTGCGCTTGTTGTAATAGGTCAGCTCCACGTTGACTCGCCTGTCGAACAGGGTCGCGTCTCCGCCGATCTCGTACTCGCGCGCTCGTTCCGGCTTGAGGCCCGGGTTGCCGATGGCACTGAAGATGATCGCCGGACTGTCCAAGGCGTTGACGCTCGCGGTGGTCGGCAGAAAGAACCGGATCGCGTCAGTGGCACCCGGCTGGACGCCGGAGGCGCCGACCGCGCCGCGTAGGCGGACGCTGTTGACCCAGCTCCACTTCGGGAAGAACGGCTCTTCCGAGATCACGTACGAAACGCTCAGCTTGGGGTAGTAGACCGCTTTGAAGGTCGTCCCGAAAGCGCTGTTCCCGTCGGCCCGGACGCCGGCCGTGACGTACAGACGTTCCCTGAAGCCGAACTGCTGCTCCACGAACGCACCCAGCGTCTTGGAGATGGTCGTACTCTCGGCGACCTGCGGGACCGACCCGGCGGTGAGCGTCGTCGCCCCCGGCGGCATGTCGTATGCGAACCCGACGTTGAGGTTGTTGTTGTTCTTGAAGTACTGCACGCCCGCGGTCGTCCGGGATGTGAGGGTTGGGTTGAGGGTGAGCGACGCGGTCGCGTGGACGTCCAGTGTGTATTGGAAGAAGTTGGTCCGGTTGTCCTGCTTGAAGCCCACGGTGTCGGCGAACGTGCCCGTAAAATTGACGCACTGGTTGCGGCGGCACAGGTCGGTGTCCAACCGACTGGTGTAGTCGACGCCACCGACCGCGTGCACTGCGAGCCAGCTGGTCGGCCGCCACCTGGCCGTGCCACTCCCGATGAACCGGTTGATGTCCTGCCCGATCGCCTCGGCGAACATCGAGTCGGGGGTGAACAGGCGGTAGCCGTTGTGCCCGTTGTCCTTGTTCCCCGGCCCACCGAGCGCGTTCGAGAGCAGGCCAGTCGTGTTGTTGTCCGTGGGCGGCACCCGCAGCGTGCTCGAGATGAAGTTGGTGGACGCCTGGACGTCGATCCGCGGGTTCACCGTCGCCTGGACGTTCGCCCGGACGCTGGTGCGCCGCAGCGCGTTGGGGCGGAGCGCCTCGTCTGGCACCGCGCCGATCTGCCGAACCCGGAGCAGCGTGTCCACGGCGAACGGCGGCATCTTGAGCTGGCCGACTTCGTCCTCCCACTCTCCCGAGAGGAAGTACCGGACCGCGTCCGATCCGCCTGACACTTGCACGCCATATTGCTGCCGATGTCCCGTCGCATTGGGCGATGCCTGCGGGTCTGAAAAGGGGTTGAATCTAGTGACGCTGTCTTGGACACAGTACTGCGGATCCGTGGTCGCGCGGGCCGTCTGGGTGAGGATGCACTGCGTGCCGTTGGTGGGCCTCGAGTTATGCGCCGTGGTCGTGTCGGGGAGCGCGGCACTGCGCCAACCGCGGTAGGCCGTGGGATAATCGTTGTAGTCCTCGATGAGACCCTGCTCGGCGTACACGTTCCACCGCGCCTTCCCCGCCGTTCCCTGCTTGGTCGTGATGATGATCACGCCGTTCGCCGCGTCGGTGCCATAGAGCGACGAGGCCGACGGCCCCTTCACGACCTGGACCGACTCCATCTCGTCGGGGGAGAGGTCGTTGACGCGGCTGGGCGGCGCGCAGCCCACATTGCAGACCGAGGAAGAACGGTTCTGACTGATGATCCGCACGCCATCCACGACGTACACCGGCTCGTTGTTGAGCGACAGGCTGTTGGTCCCCCGGATCCGCACGCGCGACGGTGATCCCGTCTGCGTCCCCGGCAAGACGTCTACGCCCGCGGTACGGGCGCCGAGCAGGTCGGTGAGGGTCTGGATGTTACCCTTCTCGACCTCCTTCGGCGCGTCGATTCTGGGGATGGAGTTTCCGACTTCCCGCTTGGTCTGGTCGCCCGACGCCGTCACCCGAACCTCGTCCAGCGAGTACGGTGAGAGTCCGAGCGTGATGTCGGCAGTGGCGGTCTCTCCGGCGACGACAGCGACCACGCGGTCCGCCGCCGCATACCCGATGAACGAGACGCGCAGCTTGACCTGTCCGGGCGGGACGTCGACCAGCCGGTAGCGGCCGTCAGCGTTCGCCTGCGCTATGAGCGCGGTCCCGACGACCACGACGCGGGCACTGGCCACCGGCAGGCCGGTCGACTGGTCGGTAACCCGGCCCGTGATCGCGCCCTGTTGCGCGTCGGCGGAGCCAACAACCGACCCCACCAGCGTGACGACGACCGCCAGCGCACATAACAGAGAACGGCCCATCGACACCTCCTCCAGTGCACCGTAGGCGGTGAGGCCGCCCCACGCGGCCCCACCCCCCCGGCGTTTCAAAGTGCGTTGATTGTGACGCGCGTTTCGGAGGGTCGCAAGAGGCCGAAATGTCAGGTTATTTCGAGAAATTCACCTTCGGCGCCTCCGCGGCCCCCGGGCTCTGCAGCTCGAAATACTCCCGCGGCCCCTTCCCGATCACCTTGGCGGTCAGCACCTGCGGGAACCGCCGGATGTACGCGTTGTACCGGTTCACCGCATCGTTGTAGTCCTGCCGCGCGACGGCGATACGGTTCTCCGTCCCCTCGAGCTGGTCCTGGAGGGCGCGGAAATTCTCGTTGGACTTGAGCTGCGGGTAGTTTTCGGCGATCGCGAGCAGGCGGCCGAGCGGCGCCGTGAGCGCGGCGTTCGCGGCGGCCATCTGCTGCAGGTCCCCGCTCTGCACCGCGCCCGCGAGCTTGGCGCGGGCCTCGGCGACCGCGGTGAAGATGGTCTGCTCCTGCTTCGCGTATCCCTTGACGGTCTCCACCAGGTTGGGGACGAGATCGGCGCGGCGCTGCAGCTGCACCTTGATCTGCGCCGCGGCGGCGTTCACGTGCTCGTCGTAGGTCTGGATCGTGTTATAGCCGCACCCGGCGAGCCCGAGGCCCACCACGGCGCCGAAGGCCAGTATCCGTTTACGCATGCTTGCAGTCACGAGCGTATCGCTCCCAGAGAAAGGGTCACACTGTTCGAGGTATAAGGGACTGAAGTCCCCGCTCGGCCGGAGGCCGTCCTAAAGGACGGGCTTGCGTCCTTCAGGACGCGCTGCGGCCGAGTTGGGATTTCAATCCCTCCACCGCACGAGGGCACCCGCATAGATCTCTCGCCCCCCTACCCCAACCGGTTGACGTATTCCGCGGTGCGCGCGACCGCGTCGAGGTAGGCGGCGGCGAGCGGATCACCGGACTCGAGCTTCAACGCCCGCCCGCCGGTCGCGTGCGCGACCAGCCCGGCCAGTCGCTCGGGCGCGAACCCGATCCGCACGCCCCCGGCCCGCACCAGCGCGGCGGGGTCGGCCGGCGCGGCCTCGCCTGCCAGCCGCAACGCAGCGCGCAGCATCGTGAAGAAGCCGGGGGCGCTCCCTACGATCACGCCCGCGAGACGTTTCGGCTCGCCCCACAGCGCACCGTATGCCTGGCGCAGCCGCACGAGCTTACCGAGCAGCTCGTGCTCGAGCTGGCGGCGCACGTCATCGCGCCGCACGCTGATCCCCTGCCACGGATCGCGTCCCGCGAGCAGCCGGTGCGCGTCCCGCATGTCCTCGTACTCGATCGGGAACGCGTCCGCCGACTCGCGCCATTCTCGCTCCGTCAGGATGAGCGGCGCGGGATGCCGCGCCCGCGTCCATTCGCGCACCACCGGCGCGAGCGCGTCGAACAGCGCGTCGTCCGCCGCATCGCAGATCAGCAGCGTATTGATGTCGGACCGGTCGCGCACGTTGGTCCCGCGCGCCGCCGACCCGTAGAGCAAGAGCGCCACGAGCCGCTGGCCGAGTGCACGCGCGACCGCGTCGCCGAGACTGTCGATCGTGAGCTTCGAAGCCATCTAGAACCGTCCTCCTGCACCACCACCTGAGAAGCCACCGCCTCCGCCGAACCCACCGAAGCCCCCGCCGCCACCGCCCCAGCCCCCGCCGCCGCCCCCGCCCCAACCGCCGCGCCCGCCCCCAAACCCGCCGAACCACAGCGGCAGCAGGAGAATGCGGCCCCGGGAGAGGAGAATCAACAGGATCACGGCCGCGACGATCCATGCGAGCGGGATCGGCGCGCGACCGGATTGCTCGCCCGGCGTCGCAACTGGCGCGCCCGTGAGCGCGACGCCGAATTCCTGGGCGAACGCCTGAGCGATCAGATCGACGCCGCGCGCCAGCCCAGCGCCGTAGTCCTCGCGCGCGAGGTACGGCGTCATCGCGTCCCGGATCCGACCCACGCGGGCATCGGGCAAAAAGCCCTCGGCGCCACGCCCCGTCGCGATGAAGACCTGTCCCGTGCCGGGACGGTGGTTCTTCAAGGGGACGAGCAGCAGCACCACTCCGAGGTTCTTCGACGGGTCGCCGGCCTCACCCTTCGCTCCCACACCCCACTGGCGCCCGATCTCGAGCGCGAGGTCCCCCGCCGGGCGGTCCCCGATGTCGGACAGGGTCACGACGGCGATCTCGCCCCGCGTCTTGTCGCGCAGCTCGGCGATCACCGCCTCCATATGCGCGACGGACGCAGGATCGAGCACGTTCGCGAAGTCGTTCACGTAGCTCCGGGGAGGCGGGACCTGGATCTGCACCGCGAGGAGGAGAGCCGTCAGCTGCACCATAGAGGTCGGCCCCCTACGGCCGGCGAATCGTGATCTCTCGCTGGCCGGCCGCGACCGGCGTCACGGTCTCGCCGCCGCCCGGCCACCGCACCCACACCGCCGTCGGCGCCGCCATCAGCCCCATGACTTGCACCGCACCGTCCTCGGACCAGTAGCCCGAGCCGCCGTGAATCTCGCGGGCGGGCCCCTTGGTATCGGCGTACACGATACGGATGCTCGCGCCGATGGCTCGCGGATTTCCAGGCGGGCCGATCAGGCGCACGCGCAGGCCCGGCCGGGCACGCTCGTTGTGATAGAGCTTGGTCTCGGCCCCGTTCTGCGAAACGACGAGATCGGTCCGCCCGTCGCCGTCGTAGTCGGCGAACGCGGCGCCGCGCTGGTCGCCGTAGACGGTGATGCCGGAGACCTGGCCGGGGACGGGCTCGAGAGTGCCGTCGCCTCTGTTGCGCAGCAACAGGCCCCGGCCAGCGTCGTAGCGCGGGGTCCCGATCTCCGTGGGAAAGAAGTTCTGCGCGAGGAACAGGTCCTCGTGCCCGTCGCCGTCGAAATCCGCCACGCCCGCGTAGAACGCCGGGGCGAACTGCGCCTCAGCGGGGAGCGGCCGGGCCTCGAACTTCCCGCCGCGGTTGAAGAAGACCTCGTGATCCAGCGTCGCGGCCTCGAGTCGTTGCGCCCAATCGATGCCGGCGCCAAGGACGGCCGGCAGCGTCGCGTTCGCATAGGCGGCGAACGTCCGCGTGCCGAGGCGCACCGCCGGCAGCGCGGTCATCAACTGGCCGAGCGACGTGAGCGGAGCGATGCCGTGCAGCCGGTCGTCGTACTGAGCCTCGATCATGTCCACTCTGCCGGAAGCCGTGAAGGCACCGTAGTAGAGAAACAGCGGGTGATTGGGATCGAGGCGATACTTGGTATTGCGGCCCCAGCTCGTCGCCACGATGTCGAGCCGACCGTCCCCGTCCAGATCCCCCGTCGTCACCCCGTTCCAGCGGCCCACGATCCGATCCAGCCCCCACTCGACCGTGGCGTCGCGAAAGCGCCCGTGGTCGTTGAGGAACAGCTTGAGTGATCCCCACTCCGGCGCCAGGATCAGATCGGGCCAGCCGTCTCCGTTGACGTCCGAGAAGACGGCGGCCGATATCAGCCCGATGCCGCGAAGCAGAGTCGAGTTGGCCTCGTCCAAGACGAAGCGCCCGCCGTCGTTACGGAACAGCCGCGAGGACTGCGGGAGCGGGTACGCCCCCGGCGCCACCCGACCCCCGACGAACAGGTCCAGCGCGCCGTCCCCATACACGTCGGCCACGGCCAGCGGACCGACACTCGCAACATTCCCCGGCACGACCGGCGTCATCCGGCCGGTGCGCGGCGCGATCTCCAGGACCGACGGCACCGCCCCGGCTTCGGCCGGCGTTTGCGACTCGTAGTTGGACTGTCCCAGGAGCAGCGCGGTGCCGCCCGTGCCGTCGGGCAGAGGCAGGACGGTGGTCTCGTCGTACCGAGCGGGGGCGAGGCGGAGATCGACCCGGGTGAGCCGCCCGTGGTCGTTCCGATAGTAGGCGAGTGACCCGCCTCGCCCCGATGTGATCAGCAAGTCCTCGGCGCCGTGGCCAGCCACGTCGTACCACGTGACCCCAGGTCCGAGCTGGCTCAGCGCGTGGGGGAGCAGGGGCTGGCGGGCCCAGTCGTTGTAGGGCGTCTCGACGTGCCGGTGGCCGAGCTGCGCCGAGACGTCGCGGAACCACGGGGCTTCGGTCGGCGGCGCTACCGCGCGACGCGGCATGGCGGAGTCGGGGGGAGGCTCCGTGATCTCGTACTCACGATTTGGTTTCACGCCGCGCACGACAGAGTGCCCACCTCGGCGCCAGTCGACTTCGATGCTCAGGTCCTGGGCAGCGCCGGCAGCGAACGTGTAGAGCGGATCGGACCCCGAGAGGTACGTCCCGCCGAGCACGACCTCCTTCTGCTGCACTGGGACCGGCCCGCCCAACAGGCGGATCTTGGAGCCGGCGCCCGCGGTGTTCGGCGACCGGCCCCGCAGCCGCACGGCCACCCGCGGCGCGCTCGCCAGGTTGCGGAATACGGCCGCAGGCGAGTCGAGTCGATTGACGACGACGTCCAGCGCCCCGTCGCCGTCCAAGTCGGCCGTCGCCATGCCGTGCGAGATCGCGTCTTCGCCGGCAAAACCCCACTGGGCGCCCGCGTCGCCAAACGTAAGATCGCCGTTGTTGCGAAAGGCGACGCTCTTCACGGCCAGTTTCGGAAATAGCGCCAGCTCGCGGCGCCACGCGAGACCCGTGAAGGTCGTCCGAATCCGCTCCCAGGTGTCCGCGTCCATCACGTCCCACAGGTGACCGGTGGTCGCCAGGACGTCCTCGTAGCCGTCCAGGTCCACGTCCAGGAACAGCACGTCCCACGACCAGTCGGAGGCTTCGATCCCGGCGTAGCCGCCGATCTGCGCAAAGGTGCCGTCGCCGCGGTTCCGCAGCAGCGTGTTGCGCTGCCACTGGGGCCGGTCGTCGATCTTCCCGATCAGTTTCGGCAGCGGCGTGTGCGTGGGCACCTCGCTCTTGCGCCGCGGACCGCGACCCAGCATGTCCACGACGAGGATGTCGACGTTGCCGTCGCGATCGACGTCGGAGAAATCCACCGCCATCGAGGAATTGCTGGTGTTGCGGACCGCAAGACGGGGTACCAGTCGGAAGGTCCCCTTGCCGTCGTTCAGCCAGAACAGGTCCGGGTCCTCGAAATCGTCGCACACGTACAGGTCCGGCGCGCCGTCGCCGTCCACGTCGGTGAACTTGGCGGACAGCCCGAAGTACTCCGGGGCGGCGGCGAGCGGCTTGCCGCTCTCGTCCAGAAATCGGCCCTTGGTCCAGGGCACCAGGGTGAAGTGCCCTTTCCCGTCATTCAGGTAGAAGGCGTCCGGGTCGGCGCGCTGCTGCATCGACACGAGGTTGTACTCGGGCCGATCCACCACACGGTAGTCCTTCCGGAACTTCGGCACGACCTCGAAGTGCTGGGGGCGTACTTCGCGGATCACCTGGTTGAACGCGCGCTCCTGCGGCGGATAGATATCCTGGGCGGATCGGGCCTTGTAGTTGGCCACATACAGGTCGAGGTGGCCGTCGCCGTCCACGTCGGTCAGCGTCATCGTCATGCTGGCGGCGTGCCCGGCGAGCCCGGCCTCCGCGGTCCGCTCGGTGAAGACCCCGTGCCCGTCATTGAGGAACAACACCACCCCCCCACCGAGCGTGCTGACGAGCAGGTCGAGATCGCCGTCGCCGTCGACATCTGCGAACACGGCCCCGGTGGAGTGCCGCCCCGTCATCGCGACGCCAGCCCGGGCGGTGATGTCGTCGAAGCGCCAGCCGCCCAGGTTGCGATACAGCGCGTTCGAGCCTTCGTTGCTCGTCAAGTAGATGTCGGGAAGGCCGTCGCCATCCACGTCGCCCAGCGCGACGCCGCCCCCCTGCGCCAGGTGGCGATTCTGGAGCGCACTGTCGAGCGTGACGGCGTTGACGAAGTGAATGCCAGTCCGCGAGGGGGGCAGCTCGGCGAACCCCGGCCCGCCGCGCGAGGGCACGTTGAGGTCGCGCCAGCGATATCCCGCGTCGTCGTGCCACGGGGTCGGGGCCGCCGCATGGCGGCAAGCCGTACCCTGCAATCCCAGCGTGACACCCAACGCGACGGCGCGGCCCGCCCATCCCCGTCCCCTCACCGCGACGCCCGGGTCTTGACACGCTCCATCACCTTGCGGGCGATGCACTCACCTTGGGCGATGCCGTGACTGAGGGACATCGGATAGTGCAGCCCCGCGTACAGCCGCGACTGCGCCACTTCGTTCGCCGCCACGCGGAACGAGCTGAACCGCCGGGCGGGCCGGCCGATGTTCACGTGCGTGGAGTCGGTGAACGGGCGGTCGCCGAACAGCGCGGTGAGGACGCCCGCTGCAGCGCCCGATTGCACCGCGTGGCCGGCGGTGTACTCGGGGAACGGCGGAGTGGGAATGAGGGTGTGCCAGTGCGGATCGATGACGCGGCGGACGTAGGTCACCGGCCGCACCAGGCTAAGGCTGAACTTCGTGTGCCAACAGGAGATGAACGCGTCAGCCAGGGCCACGCTCGTCAGCACGAACATCTCCGCCGATCGGCCCGCATCGAGGTGCAGCTGCTCCACGAGCTGGCTGGCGATGAGCACCCAATGACCCGGTGGCGTGCCCGATTCCCCCGGGTTGTCGGCCCAATAGAGCGCGATCTCGCGCTGCTCGGGAGTCAGGGTTCGGCCGGTGTCGTAGACGGCTTTGACCTGCCGGTAGAACGGCGATCCCGGTGCCTCGGAGTACGGGAGCGGTGCCGGTGGCGCGCACTCGTCCATGGATGTGAGCACGAAGGGCCGCAGCCGATCCCAGTACGGCTCCGTGATGCCCGTCGGGTTGAGCCCGGCGAGGGTCTTGATGCGCGCGGACTTCGGGCGCGTGACGATCAAGGAGCGCTCGGCCGTGGCACCCGCCGCGAGCGTGTCGGCTGGGTTGCCGAGCGAAACGGCTTCCGACTGGGCCGACAACGACGTCGCGATGTATTGCTGCGGCTCGGCGGTGTTGACCCAGTATTGGCGCCCCTTCGGAGGCTTCCAGGTGAGCCCCCGGGTCTCGGCGAACCGGTCGTGCGCCGCCCACTCCAGGACGGCCTGGCCCAGCATCGCGCCGTACGCGGCGGAGCGGTCGCGCACGGATGCGGACACGCCATGCGCCGTCCGGGCGGTGATCTGCGAGTCGCCCAGCTGCGCGATCGCCACCTGGGTCGCGGGGAGTCCTTCGCGGAACAGTCCCTTGAGCACGGTCGTCTCGGCGCTCACGGCCACGCTGGCCCAATCGTAGCGCTCGCCGCGCCGCGGAGAGGGAAGCTCAGGCAACCCGTTCAGCTGGCCGGTGAGGGAGCGCAACTGCGGCGACCCCGGTGCCAGCCCTTCGTACAGCGCGACGGCGCCGTACGCGAACACGCGTGATGCCACGGGCGGTGAGAGCCGCTCCGCCCGCACCAGTGCGTACAGGGCGCGCATCCAGCCGGTCACGAGCGCCGCGTCCGCCGGCGGCGGTGAGGCGCGGCAACTGGCGCCGACCAGCACGAAGCCGCAGGCCAACGCGATCCGCCGTGTCGTTGCCAGACTCATCTTCACGTGCTCCTCAAGGAACGGAAGTTCCAAGAGCTCCTACGTTCGTGAGCTCCCACGTTGCCTTCTACCCCCCGGCGACAAACGAACAGGCGCGCCCGGGAAGCGACGCGCCTGTCGGCGTCGAGCTGACGCAGCCGAGCCGAGCTAGCGAGCGAGGCTCTTGAACACCCTGTTCGCCAGCATTCGGGCGCGCTGCTCCCGCTGGATCTGAGCAAAAATCTGCGGCGCGCTCCCCACCAGGGCCGCGGCGCTCGGCGCCGGCGCCGTGGGAGCGCTGTTGAGCGGGTTGCTCGCGCCGCCAAAGGTATAGAGCGGGACCCCCAGCACGCCCAGCTCCTGCGCCGGCACGGGGAACTCGTGCGGCGTGAGCGGCTCCAGGTTGTCGATGCGTCGCTGGTTGTAGTACGCTTGGACGTTCGAGTCATACAGCTCGACGTCCTGCTCGTACAGCAGGTCGGCGAGGACCCCGTTCCCGCTGGGCGAAGCTGACAGTCCACCCCGCGTGACGCGCGTCTTATTGATCAGGGTGGCCGCGGCAGCCAAATCGGGCGACGGACCCCGAATTAGCGCTTCGGCCTTTAGCAGGTCGTTCTCGGCCGCGAGCACGGCCGGTGCGGGCCCGATACCGTTGTTCAGACCGTCCGGATTCATGGGCGCCTCGGCAACCTTGATGTAGCGGATGCGTCCCATGGCGCTCTGGTGCCAGGATCCGCGGGCGGTGAACTGGATCTCCTTGTTGTAGCTCCAGGCGAAATCAGTTCCGGCATTCGCGGTCGCCGGCGGGGTCCCGGCGGTGGTGTCAGCTACTTGCCCTACGGGTCCGAAGCTCCCATCCCCTAGCCGTTTGTCGAACGACGTCACTAGCCAAATTGGCTGGCTGTCGGCCACGGCCTTCCAGGGATCCGGCTGGGTAGTGGGATCCAGCAAGTGCGCGACGCGGGTGTGGACCCGCATCGTGGTCATGTCGTTGCTCCAATTTTTCAGGCCGTCGCACCAGTTGATGCACCCGTCGACCTGGAAGATCCAGTCGAACGGCGTCGCCGCCAGCCCGCCGCTGGTAGTCGTAGAGCTCATGCCGCTGTCCGTGTAGGACTTGACCCTGGCCCAGTCGACCTGTCCGCCGGCCGCGATATCCTTATTCTCCACCGAGTCGCGGGCGAAGTACGCCAGCGTGCGCGCCGCCATGGTGTTGGCGATCTGGGCGACCGCGACGTTGTCGTACGGTACACCGGGATCGTCGAAGAACGCCTTGTCGACGGTGAACGTGTTCGCACTCGCCAGCGCGCTCGCCTCGCCGAACTTCGCCAGCGCCGCATCCCGCATTGCGGTCCGCCCCGCAAACTGGAGCGTCGTGAGATCGGTGGTGTAGTCGACGATGAAGCCCTTGTCGTAGTTCAGCGCCAGCTCGCTCAAGCACAGCGCCTGCACCAACACCGCCATGGTCTCCACCATCTTCGTCGTCGTTGCGTCCGTGATGACGAGGCCGTTCACGCGAATGGCCTTGAGGACGTCGCTGGCCGACGACAGCGCTGCGTAGTACCCGTACCAGTAGGTTTCGATCTCGAGCCGTCGCGTCGAGGTCGGATCGTTCTGCCACTCGACCCTCGGGTATGTGGCGGTCTTCGTGCCGCACGTACCCAACGAGTCGTACGGGGCGGGCATCGGACCCAACGTGGTACCATAGGTGCATCCGGTGTAGAACCGGATCTGGAAGTTGTTCCACGCCGCGACACCACTGCGCGCCATGACGCTCAACGTGGTGCCGGGATCGATGTTCTCGAAGGTGTTATACCAGGTCTGCATCGCCCCCACGGCGAGCGACTGCACGCTGCTCGGGTCCGACAGCAGCTTCTTGGAGTCCGGCGCGTTCGGATTGGTGATGTTGAGCGACTCGCATCCAGCCGCGAGCATCAGGGCCGCGCACAGGCCCGACACCCGCGGAGCTCTCTTGATCAGGCTCATAGTCGTCGTGCTCCTGAGAAAGTCGGTCCGCGGGTTCAAAAGTCGATCTCCGCAAAGCCAGTGAACGTTCGGAAGTTCGGGTATGAGAAGCCGTCAAACCGGAACGAGAAGGGGTCGCCCGACAGGCCGGACACCTCGGGATCGTATCCGCTGTACTTGGTGAACGTGAAGAGGTTGCGCCCGATCACCCCGAGCCGCAGGCTGTTGATGCCCAGGCCGAGCTTCGCCATGGTGCTGGGACCGAACGTATAGCTGACGTTCAGCTCCTTGATCTTCACGTACGTGCCCGACTCGACGAAGTAATCGATCGGGTCGATGCCGTTGTAGAGGTAGATAGAGTAGTACTCGATCGGCTTCTTCCCGGTGCTGTACGGGCAATGCGCCGGGTCGGGACTACCAACGCAATTCACCGACGGGTGGACCCTCTGGTCATAAACGCGGTCGCGGTACTCGAAGAACGGCCACTGCCGCGTGCCGTTGTAGATGCTCCCGCCCTGCACCCAATCCACCAGCGCGTAGACGGAGAGGTTCTTGTATCGCAGGTTCGTCGTGAAGCTCAGGTTGAAGTCGGGGTTCACGTCGGCGATCTTGAAGCTCGTGAGCTTGTTCCCCGACTGGTCCCACGCCACGTAGTAGATCGGCTTCTCGTTGATCGTTTGCCACTGGCTCTTGTAAACCAGGAAGCCGTCCTCGTTGATCTTGAGGCTGTCTTGGCACCACACGCCGGGACAGACGTTGTGCTTCGAGGTGTCGGCATACAGTTCGTTGAGACTGCGGACGATCTTCGTGCCGTAAATGACACCGAGATCCTCGCCGGCCGCGATCTTGAAGGCCTTGGTCACCTCGTTGTTGCCGCCGTAATCAGGCCCAACGAGGTAGCTCAGGGATTTCCCGTCCGCGTAGTTCGCCTGGGTGATTTTCTGTCGGGTACGGTCTCCGGCGATGTTCAGCCGCCACGATAAGTCGGGCCGATCCATTAGAATCACGCCCAACGCCAGCTCGTGCGTGTGCCCCAGCAACGTCGCGGCGTTCTGCCACTGGTTGCGGAAGCCGCCCACCGGGTTGATCGGCACAAGCAGGATCTGGTCCTTCGTCTCCTTCCGGGAATACGAGTATTCCAGTGAGAACTTGGAGAGGAAGTCGATGTTGGCGCCGAACTCCGTCTCCGCCGAGCGCGCCGGCTTGAGCGCCGTGTTACCGAGCGTGTACTTCTGCGGCTTGCCGCCCACGATTTGATACGCCTCGTACTGGGCGTCGTACGTCGGGCGCAAGCCCGCCGTGCCGTAGGACCCGCGCAGCTTCAGCTCGTCGATGCCATTGATGTGGAAGTCCTGCGTCAAGCGGTACGCCCCCGAGGCCCGGTAGTAGGTCTGCCAGCGGCTCAGCGGGCCGAACAGCGACGACCCGTCGCGCCGCACCAGGCCGTCGAGCAGATAGCGATCCTTGATGTCGAAGGTCGAGACGAAGTAGTAGTTCTCGTTCCGAATCGAGACGTCCCGCGACGCCGGCGTCAACTGCGAAACATCGATCGCGTTGAACTCAGGCGTCTTCACGACGGTGAACCCGCCGTAACCGTTCAGGCTGAAATTGGTCGCCGTCTGATCCTCGTACACGAACGCGGCCTTGGTGGTGTTGCGCACGTTCCACGAGCCGAGCTGGAAGGCGCGTACGCTCGTGAGCGTGGCGCCGGTATTGAAGGTCCGGCCGCCGCTGTCAGTCTTCACGAGCCCACCGGTCGTCGCGCTGCCCCGCGAGTTCAGGAAGCCGGCGGGCGTCACGTTGGTGTAATTGGACGATTCCTGGTCGTAGTTGTAGTTGCCCTCGAGCGACAGCCAGTCGAGCAGCCGGTAGGTAGCCTTCCCGTACCCGGTGAAGCGCGAGCGATCCGTGGTGATCTGCTGGTTGGCCAGCGTGTACAGCGGATTCGAGGCGTTCGTGAGATTGTACGGGATCCTCGCCGCGTACGGCGTCCCGTCCGGATTCGGCGCCAGCAGGTTGATGTTGGGGTCGACGAACGTCACCGCGAAGAACGGCGAGCCGGGGCCTTCCGTGAGCTGGTTGTTGTTCGACTTGCCGAAGAAGCCGCCCACCGACAGGTCGAGCCGCGGCGTCATCGACTGATCCACGTTCACGCGGACGTTCTGCCGGTTGTACCCCTTCAGGAGGCTGATGACCCCGTCCTGCTTCGTGTTCTCGAACGACACGTTGTAGTTCGTGTTGCCGCGCCGCTGGCCGATCGAGACGTAGTTCGTGTAGAACGGGCCGTGGGTCAGGATCTCCGCCTGGTGGTCGTACAGCGTCGTGAAGGGAACGTCGGAGATGTGATCCGCCTTGACCTCGGGTGACGTGGTGAGTGGAATCGGAGCACCCGTCACCGAGTCGACGTACACTCCGGCCGCGTTCGCCACGTACGGGTGCGTGAGCGCCACCGGGATCGACTTGGGGCGGAACGACTGGCCGTACTCGTTGCGCACCGTCACTACGAGCTTGCCATCCGGGATGCGCTGGCCGCGCTTGGTGAAGATCTGGATCACCCCGTTCGCGGCGTCCGAGCCGTACAGGGAAGACGCCGCCGCACCCTTGACCAGCTCAACGTGGTCGATGTCCTCGGAGTTGATGTCCGCCAGGCCATGCCGCGTGATCGTCCCGTCCACGATGATCAGGGGACCGGGCACGTCGGTAGCAGCGCATGTCCCCGAGAGACCGCACGCTGAGGGTGAGGGGATGGCTGTGGCTCCGCGCAGCCGCAGGTTCGGCTCGCCACCCGGCGCGCCGCTGCTTTGGATCACCCGCACTCCCGCTACCTTCCCCTCGAGCGAGCCCAGCGCCGTGACCGCGGGCGCCTGCTCCAACTGGGCCGCGTCGACGCTCGCCGCCGAGATGGTGAGCTTCTTTCGCTCCGTCGCCTCGGCGACGCCCGTCACCACGACTGCGTCGAGCGTCATCGGATCGAACTTCAGCTCGAAGTCCTGGGTCTGGGTCCCGGGCGTGAGCGTCACCTGTTTGACGGCGGGCGAGTAGCCGATGTAGCGGGCGCGCAACGTGACGGTTTGCCCTTTGGACCTCGCTGGCTCGACGGTCAACGTGTAGGTCCCGGCGGTCGTCGTCGCGACCGAGGTGCCGAGCTGGTCGATCACGACGATCGCACCGCCCACCGGCTCACCACCTCTGCCCACCACCTTACCTGTGATCACCGCGGATTGCGCCGAAGCGTCATGGAACGCGCTCAACAAAACGAGCAACGCCCCAGCGCAGACGGTTGCGCTGAACGTACGAGGCCTCATCATGACGCCCCCTTCGGAAGAAGGTTGTGCACTTAAGGCTCCCAACGGCTCGGACTTGGGGGCCGAACGGCTAAGCATGCGTTATAGTGCATCCCGCTTTGGAAGTCCGCAAGACCACCCCAACCCCGTTTCCAGGCCGGAATCTGGGCACTCTTTCGGGTCGCCCGGCGGCGGGTATATTGTGAAACACCCGCACCGGACCAAGCCGATGGCGTTGAAATCGCGGCTCGCCGTGCTCCTCCCCTTCCTCTATCTCGCACGTGCCGTGCTGGCCCCTGCCCCCGCCCAGGGGGATCGCTCCGGCGACCCCGACTCGAGCGTGATCGTGGGAACGCTCGTCGATCACCACACCCACCTTCCCATCGGCGGCGCTAGGGTAAGCGTCCACGGTACGCAGCTCGCCACGGCCACCGACTCGTCAGGGCAATTCACGCTGAAGGACCTCGGCGCGGGCGTCTCCGTCATCGACATCCGCGCGGTCGGGTACGCCCCCGGATCGTGGCGCGTCCCCCTACAGCCGCGGCAGGTGCTGACTCAGCGCTTCGAGCTGGAGCTGCTCGCCGTCGACCTCCCGGAGGTCGTGGTCAAGGGGAGGCAACCGCTGTGGGCCCGCCGGTTCAACGACTTCGAGCGGCGCCGCCGATCCGGGATCGGCTACTTTCTCACACAGGAGCAGATCGAGAGCGCCAACCCGACCTCCCTCATCGACGTGCTCGTCACCGTGCGCGGGGTGCAGCAGGTGTGCGTAACGAACGATTGTATCGCGAAGATGGTCCGCTCGCCGCCGGGGTGTTACCCGCAGTATTACCTCGACGGCAACGAGTCGTCGACCTATTTCGCGCGGCACACCCCGCCGCGCGACGTGAGGGGAGTCGAGATTTACCGCGGCGCGTCGGAGACGCCGGGCGAGTTCCTCGGTACCAACTCGGGCTGCGGCGTCATCGCGATCTGGACCAAGTCCTCGCCCTGACGTCAAGCGTCGCTGCCCGGTTGCGAATTCCATTATTAAACGCGGTATGACGCGACCTTCGTCGCGTCGCCTGGTGGCGCGCGCGTTCGCGCGACGCTATCCTACCCGGCACACCATCATGCCACGCACCACGGCGGTCGCCCTCGCGCTCCTGACCCTCCTGGGGTGGGGTCGCCGGCAATCCGAGCCGCTCGCGGCCCGATCGCGAGGCCGCCCCGACGCGCCGGTCACCGTGTACGAGATGTCCGACTTTCAGTGTCCCTACTGCCGCACCTTCGCCCTCACCACGCTGCCCGTTCTCGAGCGCGAGTACGTCGCGACCGGCAAGGTGCGCCTGGTCTACATCAACCTCCCGCTCACGACCCTGCACGCCCACGCCGCCGCCGCGGCCGAAGTGGCGATGTGTGCGGCGCGCCAGCAGAAGTTCTGGCCGCTGCACGACCTGTTGTTCCGGCATCAGGACGACTGGGCCAAGCTTCCTGAGCCGCGCGCCTACTGGCTCGCGCTCGGCGACTCGGCGGGCCTCGACCGGGCGCGGCTCAGCGCCTGCGTGACGACCGGCGCCACGGCCGCCCTCGTCCGCGCGGACGCCGAGCGCGCGCGGCGGGCCGGCGCGACCAGCACGCCTACCTTCTATATCGAGGGCGGCCTGCTCGAAGGAGCAGCGCCGGTCGAGGTGTTCCGGGCCGTGCTAGATTCGATTTACACGAGCAAGACCGCCCCTCCAGCGCCGCCGCGCTGATGGCGCGCCCTTCCCTCATTTACCGGCTCGGCATCCGCCTCGCGCAACGGGCCCTGCCGCTGGCGGCGCGCTTTGACAAGAAGATCGCCCGTGGCCTCGACGCGCGCCGCGGCGTGGTGGCGCGACTCGCGGACTGGGGACGGGCGCAGCGCGACCCGGCGCGGCCCCTGGTCTGGGTCCATGCCTCCTCCGTGGGGGAGGGCCTCCAGGCGAAGCCGGTGCTCGAGACGCTCCGCGCGGAAGCGCCCCAGTGGCAACTCGCCTACACGTTCTTCTCCCCGTCGGCCGAGCGGCTGGCGCGCTCGCTCCCGGTCGACATCGCGGATTACCTGCCGCTCGACCGCGCGCGCGACGTCCGGGCGACGCTCGAGGCGCTGCGACCCGCGGCGCTGGTCTTCTCGAAGCTCGACGTATGGCCGGAGCTGACGCTCGCGGCGGCGCAGCGCGGCGTGAAGGTTGGCTTGATCTCGGCCACCGTGGCGCCGCACAGCTCGCGGTTGCGCTGGCCGACGCGCGGCTGGGCCGCCCCGGCCTACCGCGCCATCGACCGGGTCGGGACGATCAGCGAAGAGGACGGCAGGCGTCTCGAGCAGCTGGGTGCCCGGCGCGAAGTGATCGAGGTGACCGGCGACACGCGGTACGACTCCGTCGCGGAACGGGCCGAGCGCTTCGACCGCACGCGGGAGCCGTTCGCCCGGCTCGCGGCGGCGCCGGCCGGCACGTTCACCGTGGTCGCGGGCTCGACCTGGCCTTCCGACGAGACGGTGGTCCTCGGCGCGTTCGCCGACCTGGCCGCCCAGGTGCCCGGCGCGCGACTGATCCTCGCCCCCCACGAGCCCAACCCCGACCACCTCGCCGGCATCACGCAGCTCGCCGGACGGCTCGGACTGACCCGTCCGGTGCGGCTCTCCCAGCTCGAGCACGCGGCGGCCGCGTCCGTGATCGTGGTGGACCGCGTCGGCATCCTCGCCGACCTGTACGCGCTCGCGGACGTCGCCTTCGTGGGCGGCGGATATCACCGTGCGGGACTGCACTCGGTGCTCGAGCCCGCGGTGTTCGGCGTACCGGTGGCGGTCGGCCCCCACTGGCACATGAGCCGCGACGCCGCCCTTCTCATAGACCGCGGGGGCGCCGTCGCCCTGCCGGCGGACGGGCGCCATCCGCTGCACTCACAGTGGCTCGTGTGGCATCACGACCCCGCGACCCGAAAGAAGGCGGGAGCCGCGGGAGCCAAGCTGGTGCGGGAAGGACGCGGCGCGGCCGAGCGGACTACGGCCTTGGTGAAAAGGCTTGTGAGCGGCTAGCCGGGCGTCGCGGGGTCCCCCAGCGCGACTGCGTATTTTTGTCGCGGCGCGGGATCCCGCGACGCCCGCCTTACTTCGACACGACCACCCCTTCGAAGGTCACCGAGCGCGGGACCACCACGCCGAGCGTGAGCCCGGTGATCAGCAGATCGCTCCAGCGGCTGCGCACCTTGATGCGCAGGTTCGTGATCCGCGCCCCCGTCCCGACCTGAGCGGCGAGCACGTCCTCGAGATTCGGCTGCGACACCGGCAGCAGCCCGGCGAGCAAATAGACGGGGTGCTTCGTGACCCGGAACGCCGTGCCATCCGCCGCGTCGGGCGCTTGCGGCGCGCCGGCGAGCGACACCGGCACGCCCAGGTGGGTGCTGTCGAGCGTGAGCGCGCACGCGCTCATGACGAGGGCCAGGGCGAGCACTGACACTCGCGTCACGGACAAACGGATCACAGGGCTCCTGGAAACGAAACGGGGCGCGCCTCGGGAACGGCGCGCCCCAAAGCTAGCGCCTGCAAGCAGGGTTGTGAACCAGGCTCACATGCCGAGCGGGAGCTTGATGCCCACGTGCGCGCCCACGCCGAACACGCCGGCGCTCGGTAGGTTCTTCCGCTTTTCATTATCGTAGGCGAGGTGCACGCCGAGCAACCCGAACCCCAGATTGGCCCCGATCACGTAACCGAATTCGGTGCTGTTGCCGGCGTTGCTATAGCTGCGATACCGGATCCCGGGAGCGAAAAATGGCTCGATGCTGAAGCCCGGCGTCGGCAGCGGCACGCTGATCCCTGCCGCGCCAGTGACGGACGTCAGCGCCGGCGTGGCGTTGGCCGAGTCGGTGCGCGCCGCCCCGACCTGCAGGTTCACTGCGACCGGCAGCAGGCTGCCTCCGATCAGGCGCATCTCCACGTTGCCGCCGAAAGACGTGAAGCTCTCCGTCGCGCCGTCGGGCTTCCAGCTCGCGACGCCGGCCGTCACGGTCAACGTGCCGAGACCGAGCGAGGCGCGACCGCCCCAGGTGTTCCCCTTGCCGTAGTCCGTGTTGGGACGACCGTAGTCGGCGCTGATCGTCAGGCCGGTGCCGCCCTTGGGGCTAGTCCACACGGGCTCGCCGAGCCACTGCGCCGATGCGGGCGCCGTAACCAAGGCCGCCCATCCCAGAATCACTACCGCGCGCTTCATACGTGCTCCTTCCACTCCGAAGGATTGAGTTTGGAACGGAGCCAAGGGTAGAAACCCCGGCCCGGCAAGTCAATCGGGTGTCGCTCTAATGCACCCACACGGCGCTGATCGACACGCCGGTCAGGGGCGCGTCGCCGAGGCCGCCCGAGATCCGTGCATCGAAAACCCGCGACAAGCGGAAGTCGGCGCCGAGACCGAACGCGAAGATCAGGTCGGAGGGCTGGTCGCCCGCGATGAACGCGAACGTCGGCTGCACGTACGGCACGATGCTGACCGTCGACCCCTGCGGGTCGACGCGGCGCCCCAGCGACAGACCCACGGGAATAACGAGCGCCGACGCACCGCTCACGAGCTCGGCGCCGGCGCCGACGAGGATGGCGCCGTCGAGCGGAAAGTCCACGGTGTGCGTGATCACGCGCTCGCGCGCCTCCACGCCCGCGAGCACCACGGTGCTCGCGGTGCCGCCGGGATCGAAGAACCCACCTCGCAGGCCGATGTCGAACTTGCCGCTCGCGTAGCGGTACACGCCCTCGAAGCCCGTGCCGCCGCCGTCGGGAAAGCTCAAGACTCCGCCGAACTCCGACCGCTGAAACGCGCGGTACGGGGCGTTGAACGACGGCATTCCGGTCGCCTGCGCCACGGCCGCAGTCGCGACGGTCGTCAGGGCCGCCGCGATCAAGAACGCTCCGTTGGTCCGCATGCCACTCTCCTTACTTGAACCAGCGTGACACAGGGTACCCAACGAGGCGGGCATCGTTCCGCGCCGCCCGCCCCAAAATGCGACGGCCCGCCCTTGTATACGGGCGAGCCGTGCGAACCGGGGGTGACCTCGCTCACACGCCCCCGGGGCGGATGAACGTCCTAGAACCGGACGCCGCCCGTCAGAATGAACGTCTTGCCCCCGCCGATCTCCCCGCGAGCCTCCGCGAACGGCGTGAGGTTGCTGCCTTTCAATCTGAACGTGGTGCCGCCCAGCAGGTTCAAGCCAGCCTTGGTGGCCGAGACACTCACCCCGCCCGCGGAGGCAGACGCGTGAGCGATGTTCAGACCACCGCCCGCGTAGGGCCCGAGCGAGCTGTGCTCGACGCGGAACCGGTACGCGACGTCGCCGTTGATTTCCCAGTAGTGCGCGCTTGCGCCGGTCGGCGCGCTGGGGAAGAAGTAGTCGAACGAGACGATGCCATCGAGCGGGGTTTTGGGAAACAGGGACTGGAGCGGGAACACGCCCCGGGCGCCGATCCCGAAGTTGGGGTCGTTTCCCCAATCGAGCTGCAGCCCGAACGACGGACGCTGCGCGGACCCGGCGGCGCGAGCGGCCGGCCGCCGCTGGCCCGCGGCCTCCGCCGGGATGAGGGCGACGACGGCAAGGAGCAGGGCACTGCCGATCAGCTTCCGCATAGGACAGCCTCCCAGAGGAAGAGTGACGGGCGCCTTGGGCCGATCAGAAGCCGCACATCGCTAAGAGGGGCTCCCCGATCTGTCAAGAGACCTCGACCCGATCGGCCACGATCCGGACGATGTTGCCCACCACCTGGAGGAATCCCCCTGACACCTGGAAGCGGTTCGACGCGCCGCCCTGCCGCACCGTCAGCACTCCGGTCCCGAGCAGTGTCAGGAACGGCGCGTGCCGCGGCAGGATGCCGACCTGCCCGTCGTACGCCGGCGCGACGACCGCGTCGGCGGCCCCATCGAATACGGCCCGCTCGGGAGAGACGACCGTGACGTGCATCACTCAGGCCGTGGCCAGGCGCTTGGCCTGCTCCAGCGCCTCCTCGATGCCGCCCACCATGTAGAAGGCCTGCTCGGGCAGCTGATCGAACTCGCCCGCCACGACCCGCTCGAACGACCCGATCGTGTCCTCGAGCTTCACGTACTTTCCCTCGAGCCCGGTGAACTGGGTGGCGACGAAGAACGGCTGCGACAGGAAGCGCTGCACGCGGCGCGCGCGCCCCACCAGCTGCTTGTCTTCCTCCGACAGCTCGTCCATCCCGAGGATCGCGATGATGTCCTGGAGATCCTTGTAGCGCTGCAGGATGCGCTGCACCTCGGTCGCGACCCGGTAGTGCCGTTCGCCCAGGTACTGCGCGTCGAGCAGGCGCGACGACGAGGCGAGCGGATCCATCGCCGGGTAGATGCCCAGCTCGAAGATCTGGCGCGACAGCACCACCGTGGCGTCGAGGTGCGAGAACGCGGTCGCGGGGGCGGGGTCGGTGAGGTCGTCCGCCGGCACGTAGATCGCCTGCACCGACGTGATCGACCCCTTCTTGGTGGACGTGATCCGCTCTTGCAGCTCGCCCATCTCGGTCGCCAGCGTGGGCTGGTACCCCACCGCCGACGGCATGCGGCCGAGCAGCGCCGACACCTCGGAGCCCGCCTGCGTGAACCGGAAGATGTTGTCGATGAACACCAGCACGTCCTGCCCCTCCACGTCGCGGAAGTACTCGGCGACGGTGAGGCCCGACAGGCCGACGCGCAGCCGGGCGCCGGGCGGCTCGTTCATCTGACCGTAGATGAGGGCGGAGGACGAGAGCACGCCGCTCTCCTTCATCTCGAGGTAGAGGTCGTTCCCCTCACGGGTGCGCTCCCCCACCCCACAGAACACCGAGCGCCCGCCGTGCCCCATCGCGACGTTATGGATCAGCTCCATGATGATCACGGTCTTCCCCACACCGGCGCCGCCGAACAGACCGATCTTGCCGCCCTTTACGAACGGGGCGATCAGGTCGATGACCTTGATCCCCGTCTCGAACACCTCGGTCTTCGGCTCGAGGTCGACGAACTTCGGGGTCTCGCGGTGAATCGGCCAACGCTCGGCGTCGGGGGGGATCGGGTCGCCCTCGTCCACGGGCTCGCCCAGCACGTTGAGGATGCGACCCAGCGACGCCGCGCCGACCGGCACGGTGATCGCCTGACCGGTGTCCACGGCTTCCATGCCGCGCACCACGCCGTCGGTCGAGCTCATCGCCACCGCCCGCACCTGGTTGCGCCCGATGTGCTGCTGAACTTCGGCGACCAGCCGGATCGGCGGCGTGCCGTTCCCCGGATGGTCGATCAGGAGGGCGTTGTAGAGCTCCGGCAGCTTCTCCGGCTCGAACTCCACGTCGAGCACGGGGCCGATGACCTGGACGACTTTGCCGATGTTGGCTTTCGTCTCGCCCGCAGGCTTTTTGGGTGCTTCCTTGGTGCGTGTCGCCATAAGCCTTTCGAGTTCTCAGTCATCGGTCATCAGTCGTTAGTGACTGATGACTGACAACTGACGACTGATGACTAGCCCTTCAGTGCTTCCGCCCCCCCCACGATCTCCGCCAGCTCCTGCGTGATCTGCGCCTGCCGCGCCCGGTTGTAGGTGCGCCGCAGAATGTCGAGGATCTCTCCCGCGTTGTCGGTCGCGTTCTTCATCGCGGTGCGCTGCGCACCGAGGAACGCCGCCGCCGTTTCGACCAGCGCCCGGTACACCTGGTTGCGGACATACAGTGGCAGCAGCTGCTCGAAAATCGCCTCGGCGGAGGGTTTGAGAATGTAGTTGACCGCCCTCGACCGCCCTCGACCGCCCTCGACCGCCCCGGGCGGGGTGACGGGGAGGATGCGACGGGTCGTGGGGGGCGTGGAGACCGCGCTCTTGAACTGGGCGAACACGACCTCCACGGCATCTACCGCCCCGGACGCGAACTGCGTCATGAGCGGCGTGACGATCTCGGCGGCGTGCGCCGCGGTCGGCTTGTCGCCGACGTCGGTGCGGTGCGACGCCAGCGGCCGCTTCGCGAACTTGAAGTAGGTGATCCCCTTCTTCCCGACGACATGCAGGTCCACAGCGGCGCCGCCGCGCTCCAGCTCCTCGAGGCGCCGGCGCGCTTCGCGGATCAGGTTGGCGTTGAACGCGCCGCACAACCCGCGGTTGGACGTGATGAGCACCAGGGCCACGCGGCGGGCGGCACCGGGGTGGGGCTGGCGCAACAACGGGAAGCGCTCCGCCAGCTCCGGCGCGTACAGCGCGCCGATCACCTCGGCCAGGGCGGCCGCGTACGGCCGCGCCGCGATCACCCGGTCCTGCGCGCGCTTCAACTTGGACGTCGCGACGAGCTCCATCGTCTTGGTGATCTTGCGCGTGCTCTGGACGGACTTAATGCGGCGGCGCAGCTCGCGGGGCTTCGCCATCAGCGCGCCGCGATCTTCTTGTACTCCTCGATGGCGGCGCGCAGGCGGGCGCTGAGCTCGTCGCCGAGCACCGTGCGCGTGCGGATCTCCTCGCCCACCTCCGGGTGCTGCGCGGTCATGAAGTCGAGGAACCCCTGCTCCCAGCCCTTGATCGTCTCGACCGCGACGTCGTCGAGATAGCCGTTCGTCACGGCGAAGATGACCATGACCTGTCGCTCGACCGGCATCGGCTGGTACTGAGGTTGTTTCAGGACTTCGACCACGCGGGCGCCGCGGGCCAGTTGCTTCTGGGTCGCCTGGTCGAGCTCCGAGCCGAACTGCGCGAAGGCCTCGAGTTCCCGATATTGCGCCAGGTCGAGCCGCAGCCGCCCCGCCACCTGCTTCATCGCCTTGATCTGCGCGTTCCCCCCCACGCGCGATACGGAGATGCCCGGGTTGATCGCCGGGCGCACGTTCGAGAAGAAGAGGTCGGTCTCGAGGAAGATCTGGCCGTCGGTGATCGAGATGACGTTGGTCGGGATGTAGGCCGACACGTCGCCCGCCTGTGTCTCGATGATGGGGAGCGCGGTGAGCGACCCGCCGCCCATTTCGTTCGAGAGCTTCGCCGCCCGCTCAAGCAGCCGGCTGTGGAGGTAAAACACGTCGCCCGGGTACGCCTCGCGACCGGGTGGGCGGCGCAGCACGAGCGACAGCTGGCGGTACGCCGCGGCCTGCTTCGACAGGTCGTCGTAGATGCACAGGGTCGCCTTTTTCTCGTCGTACATGAAGTACTCGGCCATCGCGCACCCGGAGAACGGCGCGACGTACTGCACGGGGGCGGGCTCGGAGGCGGACGCCACCACGACGATGGTGTAGTCCATGGCGCCGCGCTCCTTCAGCCGCTCCACCACCGCCGCGACCGTGGAGTTCTTCTGACCGATCGCCACGTAGACACAGATCACCCCTTCGCCCTGCTGATTGATGATCGTGTCGACCGCGATCGCCGTCTTGCCGGTGCCCCGGTCGCCGATGATCAGCTCACGCTGCCCGCGCCCGATCGGAATCATCGAGTCGATCGCCTTGATGCCCGTCTGGAGCGGCTCCTTCACCGGTTGCCGCCTGATGATGCCGGGCGCGACGATGTCCACCTTGCGCGTCTGGCTCGTGTGGATCGGCCCGAGACCGTCCACCGGCCGGCCCAACGCGTCCACCACCCGCCCCACCAGCGCCGGCCCCACCGGGACGTCGAGCACGCGGCCCGTGCGCCGCACCTCGTCGCCCTCCCGCAGTACCAAATAATCGCCGAAGATCACCGCGCCGATGTTGTCTTCTTCCAGGTTCAGGGCCTGCCCGGTCACCTTCTCTCCCGTCTCCGAGGAGGTGAACTCGAGCATCTCGCCCGCCATCGCGGAGGTGAGGCCGTAGATGCGCGCGATGCCGTCCTTCACCTCGAGCACCGTGCCGACCTCGCGGACGTCGATCTCGGCGAGGTCGGCTGCCTGGATTTCCTTCAGGAGAATCGCTTTGAGCTCGCCGGGCCTCAGGATGGAATCGGTGGCCATGGGTTTACCGGTTGGAGTTTGTGAAAAATATCACATAGCGGCCGCACCGCCACCCCTCACCGAATTGCGGATTTCGGATTGCGGATTGCGGATTTGATCGGCCAGCACGTCGCGGCCTTGAGCTCGCGTGGCCAATCCGCAATCCGCAATCGCCAATCCGCGATTTCATATCCTCGACCGCGTCCTTCCTCTTATAAACCTCGCCAATACGCCCCGCGGCCCCACGTCGCGCAGCTCCTGGGGGGTCGCGTCGGCCACGCGCCGCGCCGCGCCCGCGAGGTGACTGGGCGAGGCGTAGCCCAGAACGTTGACCACCGCTCGCACCGTGTAGCCCGGGTTGCCGAGCAGGTCCGCCGCCCACGCGGTGCGCGCCAGGTCGATCACGCGCTTCAGGTTCGGCGCGCCGCCCGCCGCGAACTCGCGCGACAGGTACTCCCGCGTCACGCGCAGCGCCGCCGCCACGTGCGCGGTCTTGGTCGGCCCGCCGACGCACCGCAGCACTTCCTCCCAGGCCGCCAGCTGCAACCGGTCGGTGAGCCGCAGCAGCCGCGGCGCGTCGGCGAGCGCCTCGCGCCGCGCGGCCTGGGCGGTGCGCGCCGCAACCCACTCCCCCGCGATCGCGTTGTCCACGCCCTCTACCAGGATGCCGGCGACCCCGGCGGCGTGGCACAACCGTAGCAGCGGTCCGTCATCGGGACGGAACGCCGAGAGCACAAACATCGGAATGCGCGGGAACCGCGCCGTCAGCGCCAGGGCCGCCTCCGGCGCAGCCTTCACGTCGAGCACGACGGCATCCACCAGCCGTTGATGCAGCAGCCGCTCGACTGCGACGAGGTCGCGACACAGGCGCACGCTGCCGGCGCCGCGGGGGTAGCCCTCCTTCAGCGCGCGCCGCGGCTCGCGCCGTGGGTGAAACACCGGGACGACCGCCGTCACGCTGGGTCTCCGGCCTCCCGGCTCAGCGCCTGGACCATCTCCGCCGCCTGCTCGAGCACAACGCGGGCATTCTCGTAGGAGATCGTCCGGCGGGCGTCCTCGAGCAGGTGCCACGCGCAGTCGGTGATCCCTTCTTCCACTTGGGGCACCGGGTCCCCGTGCTGCGATTCGAACAGAAAGAAGTGGCAGTACTTGTGGATCGTCTTGCCACGGAACCGGAAGTACCAGTCGATCACCCGGATCGGCCCGTGCAGCGCGAGGTCTTCGAGCCCGGTCTCTTCGGCAACCTCGCGGCGCGCTGCGTCGGCAGGAGGCTCCCCGACCTCCAAGTGGCCCTTCGGAAACCCCCAATTCCGGTAGGAGTCGCGGATCAACAGGAACCGCGCGCGGCCGTCCGGCCCGCGCCGGAAGACGACGCCGCCCGCGCTCGTTTCCCGCTGCGCCCGGCGCTGCTTGCGCGTCATGTCACCAAATGCGAAGTGCGGAATGCGGAGCGCAGAATAGATCACACCCCCGTCGAGGCGCAGGGCCGACGTCCGGCAGCGGACTCCCCCGGTAACTCCGCATTCCGCACTCCGCACTCCGCATTGTTTTTAGAACACGCTGAACGAGAAGTACTTCCGCGGGTTTGCCTGAATGTCGGAGAGGAGCTGCCGCAGCTGGATCATGGTGAGCGTGGTCTCGCGGTACAGCGTCGAGTCCGACACGAGCAGCCCCAGCGTGCCGCTCCGGTTCGCGATGCGCGACATCACGCTGTCGGCGGACACGAGGACGCGCACGAGGCTCTCCTGGTTCTTGTGCGCGGCGGCGAGCACGTCGCGAAAGTCCTGAGACGCCGAGCGCAGGTTGGCGCTGGTCGTGGCGGAGTTGTTGAGAATCGTCGCCAGCTGGCCCTGGTTCGTCGCCGAGTCAACTCGTCCGAGCGTCGTCTGCAGCCTGGTCGCCGCCTTGGCCAGCAGGTCCGACCCTTCGCGCAGGTTGGACCCGACGGACCCGATGACGCCCGCCTGCTCGTTGGTGACCTTCACCAGTTTGTCCGCGACCTGGCCGAAGTCCTTGATCGAGCGGCGCAGCTCGATCACCGCCTCCGAATCGAACGCGGTCTGGATCCGGCTCGAGACGGTCGCGATGTCGGTCGCGATCCGGCTCGCCTGCGCGGTGAGCTGGCCGATGTCGGGGAGGGTCGCCCCCGGCCACTTGCCGCCGCCCCCCGCCTGCGCCTCGGCGATGGCCTGCTTGATGTTGGGGTCGTTCGGCAGCTGGTCGAGGGGAACGAGTGACGCGGCCCATTCTCCGAACAGCGAGGCCGACGCCGCGATAACCGCCGGCCGGGCCGGCGGCTGCGCGCCCGCGTAGATCTTCAAATCCGCCTCCACCCAGTTGCCCGTGGCGAGGCGGATGCCCTCGACCCGGCCGACCCGCACGCCCCGCAGCACGACCGGGTCGCCCACGCCGAGGCCGCCCACGGTCCGGAACCGCGCCGTGTATACCGCCTCGGTCCGCCCGATGTGGGCGCCCGAGAGCCACAACGCGCCACCCACGACGACGGCGAACGCCGCGATCACCACCATGCCGACCGCGAACTCATTCTCCCGCTTCACGCCGGGCGTCCCTCGATGAACTGCCGGACCACGGGGTCCTCCGTTTCCTGGATCTCCGCCACGCTGCCCACTTGCCGGATGCGCCCCTCGTACAACATCGCGACCCGGTCGCCGACCATATAGGCGCTGCGCATATCATGCGTCACCACGAGGCCGGTCACTCCCAGGCGCTCCCGCGTGCGCACCATCAGCTGGTCGATCACCGCCGAGGTGACGGGGTCCAGTCCGGTGGTAGGTTCGTCGTACAGGATGTAGCGCGGCTGGAGCGCGATCGCACGCGCGATCCCCACCCGCTTGCGCATCCCCCCCGACAGCTCCGCCGGCATGGTCGCCTCGGCGCCCGTCAGGTCCACCAGCGCCAGCGCCTCGCGCACGCGGTCGGCGATCTCCTCGTCCGAGAGGCCCCGCCGGCGCAGCCCCAGCGCGACGTTGTCGAACACCGTCATCGAGTCGAACAGCGCGGCGAACTGGAACACGAACCCGATCTCCCGCCGGAGCGCCGTCAGCCCGGCGCGGTCGAGCGTGGACACCGCGCGGCCGTCAACGTTGACGTCGCCAGCGTCGGGTTGCAACAGGCCGACCACGTGCTTCAGCGCCACGCTCTTCCCGGTGCCCGAGTAGCCGATGATCACGACGGTCTCGCCGTCGGGCACGTCGAGCGTGAGCCCGGCGAGCACCGCTTTCCCCTCGAACGCCTTGTAGACGTCCTGAAACCGGATCATCGCAACAGCACGAGCGCCCAGAAGGCGTCCAGCACCAGCAACAGCACGGCCGAATACACCACCGCGCGCGTGGTGCTGCGCCCCACGCCCTCCGCGCCGCCGCGCGTCGCGAGCCCCACGACGCAGCCCACGAGCGTGATGGTGCCCCCGAACGTGGCGCTCTTGAACAGACCGAACCACGTGTCCTTGAACCGGTAGAACAGCTTGAGCCCCTTGAGGAATTCCTGGGTCGACAGGTCGAGCAGCACAAGGCTGGCGAGCCAGCCGGTCACGATCCCCGTGAGGATCGCGAGCGCCACGATCACGGGGAACATCGTGGTGCCGGCGATCACCCGGGGCAGGACGAGAAAGCTCTGCGGGTCGTAGGCCAGCGTCTCGAGCGCGTCCACCTGCTCCGTGACTTTCATGGTGCCGAGCTCCGCCGCCATGCTCGCGCCCACGCGGCCCGCGAGCGCCAGGCTCACGAGGACCGGGCCGAGCTCCAGCATCATCGTCTTGCCCACGAGGGTGCCGACGAAGTACAGCGGAACGGTGCCGGTGAAGGTGTACGACGCCTGGAGGGCGAGCACCACCCCGGTGAACGCCGCGATGAACAGCGCCACCGGGAGCGAATCCACGCCCACGCGCCGCATCTGGACGAGGGTCAGCCGGCCCCACACGGCGACATCGGAGAGCGCGCGCGTCGAGTCCATCACGAACTGGCCGAAGCGGCCGACCCCCTTTATGGCGTCGACGGCCGCTCGGCCGATCTGTTCAATCACGCGAAGAAACTACGTCACACGACGGTACGACGCCAAGTTGCCCGGAAAAGCAGAGTGGCCGGTGGGAGCTCCCACCGACCACTCAGGCAACGTGCCGTCGTACCGTCGTGTTACGCAGCGAAGCTGGCCAACGCCTTCCCGACATCACCGTCGCGCAACCGCTTCAGCGCCCGGTCGCGCAGCTGCCGCACCCGCTCCCGCGTCACGCCCAGCATCCCGCCGATCTCCTCGAGCGTGTGCTCGCGGCCGCCGTCCAGGCCGAAGTAGAGGCGCAGCACCTTGGCATCGCGTCGCTGCAGCGTGCTCAAGGCCAACTCGATCTCGTCCGACAGGAAGCGGTCCATCGCCTGGTCTTCCGTGTCGGGCAGGTCCTCGGCGATGAAGCGCTCGATCAGCGAGCGGTCACCGTCAGGATCGAGCGGCGCGTCGAGGCGCACGTCGCCCGTGTTGAGGGCGGCGAGCGACTGCACCACCTCGAGCGACAGCTTGGTGGCGTCGGCGATCTCCTCCGGCGTGGGCTCGCGCCGCAGCGTCTGCCGCAGGTATTCCGCGGTGCGGACGATGCGGGACAGGTCCGCCGTGCGGTTCAGCGGCACGCGCACCGTACGGCCCTGGCGCGCCAGCGCCGCGAGGATCGCCTGCCGGATCCACCACACCGCATACGAGATGAACTTCACGCCCTGGTCCGGGTCGAACTTCCGGGCGGCGGTGAGCAGCCCCACGTTCCCTTCGCCGATCAGGTCGGTAAGCGGCAGGCCGCGGTTCTGGTACTTCTTGGCGACCGAGATCACGAAGCGCAGGTTGCGCTTGACGAGCTCCTGCATCGCCTCCTGGTCGCCGGCGCGGACCTTGCGGGCGAGCGCGATCTCTTCCTTTTGGGTGAGGAGCGGGGTCTTCGACACCTCGTGCAGGTACTGGTCGAGGATGTCGCGCTCGTGCTCGTGACTCCCGAGCCCCGCGAGCAGGCCCCGACGCCGCCCGCGCTTCTTGGCGGGCTTGGGCTTCCCCGCGGGCGCCGTCCCACCCGCCGCGGCGGGCACACGACGCTCCGCCCGGGGCTTCGCCCGGGCGGGGGAGATGGGCTTCTTCCGTCGGGTATGCTTGGCCATTGTGTATGGAGTCTCGAACCACCCCGTGATACCGCGCCGCAACCGAAAAGTTCATGCCAGGGCGCAAAAGCGCTTGACACCAACAGAACGTCCCGATAACATGCCGTGTTCCCGCCGGGACGCGTTGCGGGGTCCAATATACGGGGGGCGTAGCTCAGTTGGGAGAGCGCGTGAATGGCATTCACGAGGTCAGGGGTTCGATCCCCCTCGCCTCCATAAGGCTAGACGCCCAGACGGCGAGACGCCTAGACGCCTGGTCCGAGGCGGCATCGGGCGGTTACATTGTGCTCTCGACGGAGTCGTGGCACTCCTAGGCGTCCAGGCGTCTCCGCGTCTCAGCGTCAAGTTGTTTGCGGGAATAGCTCAGTTGGTAGAGCACAACCTTGCCAAGGTTGGGGTCGCGGGTTCGAGTCCCGTTTCCCGCTCTGCCGCTTGGACGGTCGGACCATGGCGACGCGGGGTGGAGCAGCCTGGTAGCTCGCCGGGCTCATAACCCGGAGGTCGTGGGTTCAAATCCCACCCCCGCTACTTCCATTGCGGATTGTGGATTGCGGATTGCGGATTGACGGCGGCAGGCGACCTCAATCCGCAATCGCCAATCCGCAATCCGCAATTTGTTCGGGCGGTTAGCTCAGTTGGTTAGAGCGCCACGTTGACATCGTGGAGGTCACTAGTTCGAGTCTAGTACCGCCCATCGCGCCCATAGCTCAACTGGATAGAGCGCTTGACTACGGATCAAGAGGCTGGGGGTTCGAGTCCGGCGCATCGGAGTTAGCGGTCCCGCTACTATCGACGGATATAGAAGCTAGGCTGCCCGGGTCTGCGGCGAGCGTCCCAGAGCCGACTGAACGAGCAGGAATTCTCCCACGTTTTCCATCGTGAGGAGCCCCACCAGGGCACCGCGACTTGTCACCGGCAGCGTGTGACAGTTGCATGACTGCAACCGCGCCAGGGCGGTGTCCAGCATGTCGGCCCCGTCCACGACCTCGAACTCGCGGCGCATGATGTCGCGCACTCGCCAGTCGGACCCTCGCTGGGCCAGCGCCTTAAGCACATCACTGCGAAGCAGCACACCCGCAAGACGGCCCCCCTGCCCCCCTTTTCCCCCGTCGACCACTGGGAAGTCTTGCTGCGACCCCCCGAGGATCAGCTCGAGCACGCGTTTCGCGGTGTCATCCGGCGCGACGGTGTGGAAGTCGGTAAGCATGGCGCGACTCACCGGAATGCCGCTCAAGGCGGTGCGCATTTGCACCATGCTCGCCTCCTGAGCCGCGCCGATCCACACGAAGAACGCGATAAACACGAGGAACGGGTTCGTGAACAGACCGAGCAGGCCGAAAACGAGGGCCATCGCTTGCCCGACGTGCGCGGAGACTTGCGTCGCTCGGACGTAATCCATGCGCATGGCAAGGAGAGCCCGCAGCACGCGACCGCCGTCCATGGGGAAGGCGGGGAGCAGGTTGAAGACCGCGAGTGAGACGTTCACGAGCAGGAGTCGCTCGAGGAACGGACCACCGGTCATGGTGAGCACAGAGAGCGGGCGCAAGCTCTGCGAGAGGAGGAGCCAGGCGTAGAGCGCCGCCGCGATGACCACATTCACGGCGGGGCCGGCGAGCGACACCCAAACCTCCTGACGCGGATCGTCAGGTATGCGCTCGAGTCGGGACACGCCACCGATGGGCAGCAGGGTGATATCGCGGGTGCGGATGCCGTAACGCCGGGCGGTGAGCGCGTGGCCGAGCTCGTGCAAAACGACGCAGGCGAACAAGGCGAGGATGAACGCGATCCCGGAGAGCGCCGCCGCGCTGCCGCCCGCCAGCCAGTAGGTGACCCCGACCCAAGCGATGAGCAGGAAAAACGTGGCGTGCACATAGAGGCCGATGCCAGCCACGGTTCCAAACTTCCAAGACCATTTCATCTCAGTCGCACGTCCGCGCCCACGGCACCAGGTCGAGTCGCTCGAACGGGATCGGCTTCCCACTGCGCTCGCACCGCCCGTACTCCTTTGGCCTCTTGTAAAACCGCTCGAGCGCGGCGTCGATCTCGGCAAGCTCCGCGGTCTCGCGCGCGGCGTTCACGACATCCCGCTCTTGGTCCGCGGTGTCCGTCCCCCGGTCTCCCGGTTCCTGTTGAACCATGTCGCGGGTTGCGCGATTGTAGCGCGCGAGCGCGTCCACTACGCGTGTGCGCTCCTCGAGCAGGCGAGCCTCCAGGTGCTTTCGTTGTGTCGGGGTCAGCGCCATACTCCCTCCCGTTGGGAGATAGCCTCGCGCCGTAGGCGTCGCAAGCACCCAGACGACGGATCGCCTTTCCGCTGACTACGGTTCAAGCCGCCAGGGGTTCGATTCCTCCCGGGCGCACTAACACCGACTCCCCGACGTCCACCGTCCGAAACTGCTCCGCCGACACACCGCGCTGCCGTAACGCCGTCGCCAATTCGCGAACCGGTTCGTCGAATCCCTCCGGCGTCAATTGAAACGTGCCGAAATGCATCGCGATACTCTGGCGCGCTCCGAGATCGAGGTGGGCCTGTACGGCTTCCGCCGGATTCATGTGGATGTCCTTCATGAACCAGCGCGGCTCGTAGGCGCCGATCGGGAGGAGGGCGAGATCGAACGGGCCCAGCCGCCTCGCGATTTCCCGCCAGTGAGGGCCGTAGCCCGAGTCCCCGGCGAACAGGATCCGGCGCCCGCCGGTCTCGATCAGGAACCCGCCCCACAGCGCGCGGTTGCGGTCGAACATGCTGCGCGCCGAGAAATGCTGAGCGGGCGTCAGGGTGACCGGCAGCGGCGCGGCGCTCGCGCTCTGCCACCAATCGATTTCTTCCACCTGATGGATGCCCGCCGATCGAAGCAGCCGGCCGTTACCGATCGGCGCCACCAGCCGCGGCTGAAAGCGTCGATCCAGTGCGCGCAGGGTCCCGAGATCGCAGTGATCGTAGTGATTGTGACTCAGGAGCACGAGCGAAATGGCGGGCAGGTCGTCGAATCGCACGCCCGGCGCCCGAACCCGATGGGGACCCGCGAACGAGACCGGGCTCGCCCGCTCGGAGTACACCGGATCGGTCAGCAGGTTGATGCCCGCGACTTGAATGAGAAACGTGGCATGACCCACGAACGTCACGACCACGTCGTCCGGTCCGCCACTCGGGGGATGCCGGGGCTCGACCGGAATCCTCGACGGCCACGGCGTGCGTCGCGTGAGCAACATACGCGGTATCATCCAGACGGGTTGGCCCTGCGCGCCGGTCGGATTGAAGAACCGCCGGCCGTCGAAGTGATCGGTCAGGAGGGGTCGAGCTACGCGCCGGTCACGGGCCGACTTTGATCTTGGGCGGAGCCGACGGCGCCGCGATCACCGCGCTCTCCCCCACGGCTGCCGCGCTCGAGTCCACCGCGGGTCGGTACGCGACCGGCGTAGCGAGCTGTCCGGGGGCGACTTTCTGGATGCCGTCCACGACCACGCGGTCGCCCGCCCTGAGGCCTTGATCGATCAGCCAGGCCCCCCGGTCCCAGGACGTCGCCACCACCTCCCGCACCGTCACCCGGTTCGAGTCCCCCAGGACGTAGACGAACGCGCCCGCCAGGCCTCGCTGGACGGCCCGCTGGGGCACGAGGATCGCGTCCGGGCGCTTGAGGCCCACGAAGTGCAGGCGCACGAACTGGCCCGGCAATAACACGTGCCGCGGATTTCGGAACTCGGCGCGGAGCGAGAGCGTCCCGGTCGTCGGTTGCAGGGCGAGGTCGATGAAATTGAGTTGGCCGGTGCCGGGAAAGATGCTGCCGTCCGCGAGCGTCACCTGCACGGCGAGCACGCGGGCGGGCACGAGCAGCCGGCGCGTCGCGATGTCCTGCCGCCAGCGCAGCACCTCCTGGTCGGACGGGCTGAAGTTCACGTAGACGGGATCGATCTGCTCGACCGTCGTGAGCAGGTCGCTCGGCCCCGTCACCCGCGCGCCCAGGTCCAAGAGTGCCCGGCCGGCGCGCCCGGCGATCTCGGCACGAATGAAGGTATCATCATAATCCTTTTTGGCGCGATCCACCGCAGCCTGCGCGGCCTGGACGGCGGCGCGCGCCTGATCGGACGCCGTCTCGGCGTCATCCACGTCCTTCTGAGCCACGGCGCGCGAGCCGAGCAGCGCCTTGAGGCGCGTCCAGTTGCGCTCGGCGTTCGCCAATCGGGCTGCGGCGTCCGCGAGCTGCGCCCGGGCGCTCCGGTAGGCCGCGTCGTACGTCGTGGAGTCTATCTGGAAGAGCAGGGCGCCCTTCGGGACGTCCGTGCCCTCGGCGTAGGGCCGCGCGACGATGACGCCGGCGACCTGGGCGCGCACCTCGACACGCCGCGACGCCGCGGCCTGCCCCACGAACTCGAAGCGCGCCGACACCGTTTCCGGAGCGACGGTGAGGACCGACACGTCCGGAGGATGAGGAGCGGCGGCCGTGGCGGCCCGGCGACACGCCCAGCCGCTCTGCAGGAGCAGGGCGGCGCCGACCGCGCACACCGCTGTTCGGGGAGAACACCTCGTCCGCACGACTGCATCGAATGTCATGGACCTTGTGTGGTGGAAATACCGGTCTGCGGCGAGGGCCGCAAGGCCCCGCCGGGCTTTCTTTCGGGTTCATCGGCTTCTAGGTTTCGGGGCGTCTGTTACTACTCACTGCAGTTTAGTCTTACAGCGGGGCGTAGCGCAGCCCGGTTAGCGCGCCTGGTTCGGGACCAGGAGGTCGGTGGTTCAAATCCACTCGCCCCGACTCGTATCCTTCCCGCCGCACACATCCGACTCGTTCCGCGGGCACGCGTCACACCTCGACGTCGTCCACGAAGCAGTACCGCCAGTCCTCACCCGGCTCGAACGACTGCACGATCGCGTGGCCCGACGCGTGCGCGTGCTTGCGCGCGTGCCGATTGGGCGACGAATCGCAACAGCCGACGTGCCCACACGCGAGACAGAGCCGCAGGTGCACCCAGCGGCCCCCAGCCTTCAGGCACTCCTCGCACCCGTTCGGCGTACGCGCCGTCACGTCGCGGATCTGCCCCAGGTGCGTGCACGCCGTTGCCATCTCGTCGCTCCCGCGCCGCTACTCCTTCAGGTGCGCTTTCACCGCCCCTTCGGCGTGCGCCTCGACGAACCACAGCCACTTGTCGACGCCGCGCGAGATCTGGGTGCAAATGTCCGTCGCGTCGGCATCGCCCAGGTCGTCGGTTTCGTCGATCGCCCGCCGGATGCGCTCGCCGAAGCTCGCCAGGGCGTTCGACAGCGCCCAAACGTGCTCCTCCCCGGTCGAGATCGTGAGCGGGTACTCGGGCAGCTCGGAGCGCTCCGCGACCGTGCGCGCCGTGCCTTCTGCGACGCCGCCCAACTGCACCACCCGCTCCGCCAGCAGGTCCACGTACTCCTCCACGGCTTCAGAGATCTCGTCGAACAGCTTGTGGAGAGCGATGAACTGGGGGCCCTTCACGTTCCAATGCGCCTGCTTCGTCTGAGTCTCGAGGTCGATCGCGTCGGCCAGGCGCTCGTTGAGCAGGTCGATGACCTGACCGCGTGCCGACTCGGGAAGGTCGTTGAGGGTTTGATAGGTCACGTCAGCCATGAGAGAACTCCTGTAAAGTGTGGTGAACCAGCGACACGGCGTCTCGCCGTCAGTGGCAAATGGCACCGCAGCCGAGTCATTGTCTCGTGCTAGCAACAACCGGGAGGTCCGTTTTGCTCCCCCGAGCGGACCAGGAGGCCTTCCAGTGCGTCGCCGCTCGGACTCGGGCCTCGCGGTCAATCCGTGTGCGGCGGGTGGCGCCGCAGCCGAGCCGTCGCCTCGTCAATCCGGCCGAGATAGGCCCGGATCACCTCGCCGTGCGCCCGGCGCGGGAGCACGAAATGCGCATCGTCGGGTTGGGGACTCTTGAGGTCATCCACCATGAGATCGCCCCCGTGCGCCTGGACCGCCGCCTCGAACCGCTGCACCGCCGCCAGCAGGTCCGCGATGTCCTCCGGCCGCTCCGCCCCGGTCAACGCGATGCCTCGGTCCCGCAGCTGCACGGCAATCTCGGCCACCACGGCGTCGCGCTGCTCGGCGCGATGGGGGTCGAGCGCCCCCTCCAACTCCTCGTAATCGTCCCGCGAATCAGACTTCACAATGCCCTCCCGAGCTCACAAGTCAGCACGCGTACGTAGCGACGGACGTGCTCACAACAACCGGGACCCGAGTTTTGATCCCCGCGCTGGGCGAGGTGTCCCCGCAGCGGCGAGGTGTCCCCGCAGCGCTGGACGGCGCCGCCGAGGGGAGCACGGCCGCTAGGCCACCGCTGCGGCGATCGACCTGACGCGGAACGCGACTACCAGCTGCACCACGCCGACGACCAGCGCAAACCACGCGACCAGCGCGATCACGGCCGCCACGGTCAGTCCCGGATAGGCGATCGCCGCGACGGCCAGCGCCAGGCTCAGGACCCCGCCCAGCGTGCTCCACACGGATGACGCGCCCATCGCCTTTTGGACTCGCGCCAGCAGGAACTGCACGACGCTCGCGAGCAGCATCCACAGCGACACCGAGACGACGATGTACGCGAGCGACAGGCCGGGGTGCATGAATGCCAGAATGCCGAACGCGGCACTGACCAATCCCTGCAGGAGGAGCACCCACCAGCGAGCGAACAGCGGACGCAGCTGGAAGGCGTACGCCAGCGCCACGATGCCATCGACGAGTGCGTAGGCCGCGATGAATGCCGTGAGCACGACCAGCGTCGCCGCGGGCGACAACAGCGTCAGCAGGCCGAACGCGAGCGCGGCGATGCCACGGAGCAGAAACAGCCACCAGTGATGGCGGACGGACGCCGCGAGTTGCCCGGGAATCACGACGGGCTCCTTGGAAGCGGTGGTTGGGTGACTTACCGGCCCGGTCGGGGCCCGTCAAGCACCCCCCACCCCCACCCCCCACCCCCCGTAGCCGTCCCGACTCAGGTCGCTTAAGCTGTGGAGTCGCAACACGCGCCAGTAGCTCAGCTGGATAGAGCGTCGGCCTCCGGAGCCGAAGGTCGTGGGTTCGAATCCCGCCTGGCGCATCACGGTGCAATGACCATGTGTAAACGGTTTGCCGCACCGCTCGCCGTCCTCCTCGCGATCCCGGCGCTCGCCGCCTGGGACGCCGCCGGCCACCGCACCGTCGCCGAGATCGCCTGGGAGCACATGACCCTGCGCGCGCGCGAGCGCGCCGTAGCGCTCCTCATGCACGGACCGGCCAAGGCGGACTTCGCCTCTCTGCGCCCGGCCGAGGGCACCGCCGCCGAGCGCGACCGCGCTCTGTTCGTGAACGCCGCCACCTGGGCCGACCTGGTGCGCAACCCCCAGGAGCCCTGGCACGTGTACAGCCACCCCACCTGGCACTACGCCGACTTCTACTGGGACGTGGAGAACGGCCGGCCGCACGAGATTCCCGGCACCGGCCCTGACTCGGTGAACGCCGGCGAGCGTGTCGTCGCCTTCCGCGCCCTGCTCGCCGATTCGACCGCCGCCGACACGACCAAGGCCGTCGCCCTCGCCTGGCTGCTGCACCTGGTGGGCGACATTCACCAGCCGCTTCACTGCAGCTCGCGCGTCACCCCCGAGGACACGCTCCCGCGCGGCGATCTGGGCGGCAACACCTTCGCCCTCGACGCCGGCCACAACCTGCACGCCTACTGGGACGAGATCCTCGACCGGGCGATCGCATCCGACCCCGGTGAAGACTCGATCGCGTACGCCACACGCGTGGCCCGCCGCATCGAGCGGATCCACCCGCGGGCCTCTCTCGCCACGCCCGCAGCATCGACTGACGTCGTGGTCTGGGAGCGCGAGGGCGTGCACCTCGCCCAGACCGTCGTGTACGCAGGGGTCACGCGCGGCGCGCCGCCCTCGGCCACCTATCAGGCCCAGGCGCTCACCGTCGCGGAACGCCGGATCGCGTTGGCGGGCTACCGCCTGGCCGCGCTCCTCAACGACGCCCTCAAGTAGCCGTCGCGTACGGTGGTAACAAGGGCGCCGTCGCTGGCTGGCGCTGGCCGCGGCTCAATCGAGTCAAGCACGCCGCCTTAGTCTTCCACCCCGTGCTTGCGCCGACGGTAGGCCATGACCGCAATGCCGCTGACGATGCAGAAGGCCGCCACCATCAGGATGAGCATGCCGCTCATCAGTGCTCCCATGCTCACTGGAGAACGCTCAGGAGCCTACGGCCCCGGCAGCCGTTGGTGCATGAGACGGAACGCGTCCGGCCAAAAGTGATCCATCAGCACCAGGACGATGATCAACGCAGGGATCAGGCTCCAGAAGAGGCTCGGGCGCTCATATCGCAGGTGCATGAAGTACATGAGCCCCAGCCCGGCCTCGACGACCGCGAGCGCGAGCAACAACCCCAGGAGCGTGCCGGCCCGAAGATGCGCCAGCGTGAGGGCCACCTCGGCGCCCACGATCACCAGCAACCCGATCCAGACGACCACGTACAGCTTCATCCCCGGACTGTGCCGCGGTTCCATGGCAACCCTCAGCGGACATTCATCAGGTAGACCAGCGGGAAGACGAACATCCACACCAGATCGACGAAATGCCAGTAGAGCCCGGTCGTCTCGACGTGGCCGGCGTCGAACCGTCCCCGCCGGAATCCGAACGCGATCACTCCGATCACGACGACGCCGCTGATCACGTGCAGCAGGTGCAGGCCGGTGATGCCGAAGAACGTGGCGCCGACGAGCACCGGGCCGCCCATGGGATTGCGGAACAGTCGCCACCCTTCCCCAATCATGGCGGCCCACTCGCGCAGGTGCAGCGCGGCGAACACGGTCCCGAGCAGCATGGTGACGCCGAGCCAGCGGAGGCTCGCGGCCTTCCGACCCGCGTGCGCGGCCACGACCGCGCCCACCATCGTGAGGCTGCTCGTGAGCAACACAACCGTCATCGCGATGGCGTTCGCGATCGTGGGCCAGAACGCGAACGGCCTCGTCCAATCAGGATTGGCAACTCGGGAGTAGCCGTAGGCGAACAGAATGGCGCCGAAGGTGGCGGCGTCGGCGACGATGAACAACCACATCCCCAGCTTCCGGGACGGAATGCCGTAAGGAGACCCCTCGATCAGGGCTCCCGGCCCCGTGCCCACGGTCATCGCGGATTCACCCACGTCGCCTCCCCCTCCCTCTTCCAGCGGCGGTCTACACCCGAATGGTCAGGATCGTCAGGAGATACAGCCACAGCACGTCCATGAAGTGCCAATACAGCGCCGCCGCCCCGAGCGCGGTCCTGGGGGGGGAGGACACTGCTCCCGTGGCCCGGCGCAGGCGGTACAGCACGTACAGCAACCCCGCGAGGCCGCCCAGCACGTGGAGGCCGTGCAGCGCGGTGAAGACGTAGAAGAACGCGCTGCTGGGACTCGTCGCGAGGAACAGTCCCTGCGCGGCGAGCTGGCGCCACGCCAGCACCTGCCCCGTGACGAACAGCAGTCCGAGGGCCAGAGTGACGTATAGCCCCGTGAGGCCGTCGAGGGGCGGGACGAGACTCGCCACGTCCCGGGGGACGTCCCTGATCCGCCGCCGCGCCGACTCGAGGGTGAAGCTCGAGGCCAGGAGCACCAGGGTGTTGAAGTAGAGGATTGGCGGCAGCCGGAAATGCTGCCAATCGGGTGCCGCGCTCCCCCGCACCACCATGGCGCTCGTGAGCGCCGCGAACGACATGGAGATCGTCGCGATCCCCACCCACACGCCGGTCTCGGCCGGCTTCGGCGCCGGCCCCCGGGTGGCCGTCGGCGGCGGCGCCGCTGGTGGTGCGCCCGTCGGCGGCGACTTCAGACTGGGGGGCGTCGCGACGGTCGTCATGGCCGCCCCGTCAGCGCACCCCGGCCGGCTCGGGCGCGGCCTGCATGACGTAATCGCCCGCGGCGCCCGCGACGCCGTACTCGTTCGGACCGTGATGCACGACCGGAGGCCGGCCGCCGAAATTGTCGAACGGCGGCGGCGAGGTCGTCGACCATTCGAGCGAGGTGGCCTCCCAGGGATTGTCCGGCGCCTTGGGCCCCCGGAACCGGCTCCGGATCAGATTGAAGAGGAAAATCAGCTGGGCGGCGCCGGTGAACAGCGCGGCGATCGTGATGAACCGGTGTAGCGGGATCAGCGGCTTCAGGTAGTCGTCCGTGAACGCCGAGTAGCGGCGCACGTTGCCGGCGAGCCCAAGATAATGCATCGGCATGAAGACGCAATAGACGCCGATGAAGGTCAGCCAGAAGTGCCACTTGCCCAACGTCTCGTTCATCATGCGGCCGAACATCTTCGGGAACCAGAAATACGTCCCGGCGAAGATACCGAACATGGCGGCGACGCCCATCACGAAATGGAAGTGTCCCACCACGAAGTAGGTGCCGTGCAGATAGGTATCGATCGAGGGCTGCGCCAGGAAGAAGCCGCTGATCCCGCCGCTCACGAACACGGAGACGAAGCCCAGACAGAACAGCGCCGGGGTGGTGAACCGCAGCTTGGCGCCGTAAATCGTGCCGATCCAGAGGAGGGTCACGATCGTGGCGGGAATCGTGATGATCAGCGTCGGCACGGAAAACAGCGTCGCCGAGAACGGATTCATCCCGCTCAAGAACATGTGGTGCCCCCACACCGTGTAGCTCAGGAAGGCGATCGCGATGAGGCACCCGATCATGGCGCGGGGCCCAAGCAGGGGTTTGCGCGCGAACACCGGGAGAATGTGGGAGATGATGCCGAAGCCCGGCAGGATCGCGATGTACACCTCCGGATGCCCGAAGAACCAGAACAGGTGTTGCCACAGGAGCGGCGAGCCGCCGGAATGCGGCTGCAGGCGGTCGCTGATCACCAGCCCACCGGGAATGAAGAAGCTCGTGCCGGCCACCCGGTCGAGGATCAGCAGAATGCAGGCCGGCATCAGGACGGCGAACGCGATCAGTCCGATGACCGCCGTGATGAACCACGCCCAGGTGGAGAACGGCATGCGGGCGAGCGACATGCCCTTGGTCCGCAGGTCGAGGGTCGTGGCGATGAAGTTCAGCGCGCCCAGCAGCTGCGCTACGCAGAAGATGGCGATCGAGATCGCCCACAGCGTCTGACCCAACCCCTGGCCCGGACCGGCGTCCTTGCCGACGGCGCTGAGCGGCGCATAGGCCGTCCACCCGGACAAGGCCGGTCCATCCGCGACAAAGAACGACGCGATGAGCACCAGGAACGCCACCAGCGTGACCCAGAAGGACGTCATGTTGATCCTGGGGAACGCCATGTCCTCCGCGCCCACCTGAATGGGCAGGAAGTAGTTCCCGAAGCCTGCGAACGGGGCGGTCGTCAGGACGAAAAACACCATGATCGTGCCGTGCATCGTCATCAGCGAGAGATAGTACTCCGGTGTGATGACGCCGCCCGCGGCCCCGTTGGGCGACAGCTTCTCGAGCCCGGGAATGGGGGTGGTGGGCCACGCCAGGTGCAGGCGCATCAACCACGACAGGACCATGCCGGTGCACACGGCCACCAGCGCCAGGTCCAGGTACTGCTTCCCGATCACCTTGTGATCGAGACTGAAGACGTGCGTGCGGAGAAAGCCGTGGGGGGGAGCGTGCGGGTGAACGGCTGCTTCGTGCATGTGCCTCCTGCTATTGTTGTGCCGCTTGCTGCTTCAGCCACTGGTCGAACTGATCCTGTGGCATGACTTCGACGTACGCCCGCATGTTGTAGTGTCCCAGTCCGCAGAGCTGCGTACAGACGATCTCGTATTTCCCCGGCTGCGTTGCCGTGAAGTGGAGCGGGATCACGAGCCCCGGCACGAAGTCCTGCTGGATCCGAAGCTCCGGCACGTAGAACGCGTGATTCACGTCTTTCGCGCGCAGGGTAAGCAGGATGGGCCGGTTGACCGGGATCGTGAGCGTCGGAACCACGATATCGTCCCGCGCCGTGGTATCATGCGCCGGATCGAGCCCAAAAAAGTTCTCGGTGGCCTCGTTCATCAGCTCCGGGTGGATCGACCCGAACTTGCCGTCCCGCCCCGCATACCGGAAATAGAAGGCAAACTGCTCGGCCTGGACGTCGATCTGCAGCGAGTTCGGATCGGGGGGCGTCTGGTAGATCCCGGCCCACACCTTGGAGCCGACAAACGTCAGGGCCAGGATCTCGGCGCCCACCAACACGACGGCCAGCAACACCATAGGCGTGGCCCCTCCCGGGAACCCCCTGACCTTCCGCCCGTCGTGGCGGTCGCCGTACCGCCACGCGAACAGCGCCAACGCCAGTTGCGACACGACGAAGAGCACTCCGCAGACCACCATCGTTTCGAGCAGCTGCCGGTCGATCCGCGGCCCGTGCACGGAGATATCGGGGGGGAGCCACCACACGTGCATCACAAAGATGGCCGTCGCCACGACGGTGATGATCGTCAGGACGACGGCGAACAGTTTGCCCATCAGTACGGCGTCGCCTTGAAGACGAAGTTGATCGCCTTGGTCTCGGTGCCGCTGATGGTCACGTCCTGGCTCTGCGTGCCGAACTGCTCCTGCCACGCCGTGACGGTATACTTGCCGGGCGGGAGCCCCGCCAAGGTAAACGCCCCGTCCTCGCCCGTCACCGCGTAGTGCGAGGTCGTGAGTACCACGTGCCAGCCGTGCATCCAGGGGTGGACGTTGCACTTGACGGGAATGAACTCGGGCAGTTCCCACTTCGTGTGAATCGGCGGCGCCCCAGCGGGCTGGGACCGGTTCCACTCGGGATTCAGCTTCGCGAGCGGGTGGATGTTGTGCGAGTGTGGATCGTCGTTGTAGATGTCGAGCGGCTGGTTCGGCTGCAGGACGAGCACGTGGGGGATATACTGGCAGCTCTTCTGATCGAGGCGGACCGTGTCGGTGCCCGGCGTGGAACCCTGATCGCCGGCCGAGATGTACACCACCACCCAGCGGAGGCTGTTCCCGGGACCCGTGACAACGTTTTCGGTCAGCACCGGGGCGGCAGCGTGCTCCTTGGCACAGTTGGGCTCCTTCGCCATGTCGATCGGCTTCATCTTGGGGGGCGTACCGGTGTAGGTCACCTTGCCGCTGATGGTGCCGGCAGCTCTCGGTGGAAGGCCCGCGCCCATGCTGGCCGACCTGACCAGCCCGCCGGTGACGAGCGTGGTCGCGAGGACTGCGATGGCGTGCGTTCGCATCTGAGTACCCTTCATCTAGAAGTCACTGCCCGCCCCCGCCCCCGCCCCCGCCGGGACCGATGGGCTTCAACTCTCCGGCGTGCGACGCCAGCCACGCCTTCCAGAGCGCGGCCTCGGGGGTGTTGAGGGGCTGCAGCGTTCGGAGGAAGTGGACCAGATCCCACGCCCCGGCCGGCTCGAGGTTATCGGCGAAGGAGGGCATCGGCGTGCCGTCGAGTCCCGTCATGAAGATCTTGTACAGGTCCTGGTTGGTGACGCCGCACATGAAGCGCGAGCCGCTCTCGAAATCGTACGGCCGGATCGGTAGATCTTTGTTGTCGGTGAGCGTCGCGGCCGACGGGCCGTCGGCATGCCCCTTGGGACCGTGGCACTTCCAGCATTCCATCTTCTGATAGAGCTGTCGGCCGTGCAGGATGCTCTCGATCGTGAGACGCGGCTCCGCCGGAATCGTGATCGGCGTCCCCGGCTTCAGGGTCTTCCACTTGGGCGAGAAGCTCTTGATGTACGCCACCAGGTCCGCGCGGTTCTGGCGGGTCAGCGGCAGCCACTGCGGCATGTTCGTGGTCACGAACCCGCGCGTCATGGCATTAAACAGATCCTCGTCTGTCGGCAGCGTGCCGGTCGGCGTCGAGCGACACTTGAACACGGCGAGCGTGAAATCCCGCGGCTTGGGATCGATCCAGGGTGCGTTCTCTCCGGCGCCGTCGCCGTCCGCGCCGTGGCAGCCGACGCAGTAGCGCTGGTACAACTTCTTGCCCGCCGCCGCTTGCCCGGTCACGCTCCCTATGTGAGACTCCTGCCCCGGCGCCGGCGTCACCCCCGCGAACAGGAGCACGCCCCAGCCCGAGACGACTGCCAGCCATCGCGTGTGCGGTCTCATCGGCGGCCTCCTCTCAGAAGGCGAAATCAAGGGCGAGCAACAGGCTGCTGCTCCACACGGCGGTTCCAGGGCTGAGCGGGGGCACGCCGGCGCCGTCCCCGGAGAGCGGCACATTCCCGATCGTCCTCGTGAGCGAGTACTCGCCGTGCATCGCGAGCCCGGCACGGCTGAACATGAACACATAGCGGCGCAGCCCGATCGTGTACGCGTCGATGTTCCCCTGGTCGCTGGGCGTGGCCGGGTCCGCCTGCTGGTGCATGCGGATCGCCTCGTAGCGCCCCAGGAACGCAAGCTGCGGGTTCACGAAATAGTGCGCCTCGAGCAATCCGGCGTTCCAGATCGCGTTCTGCGTCCCGGCCGTCAGGGCCTTGTCGTCCGAGGCGTGCATCAGGAACGGCAGCAGCTCGAGGTTGCCGAACGAGAGGTTGCCGGTGAACCCGACGCGGTAGAACGGCTTGCGCGTCTCCGTGTACGGCAGGGTCACGCCGGTCGTGGTCTGAAACACCGTGGGGCGCTGGCCGACGTAGGCGTAGACGCCGAACCGCTCCACGCCCATGCTCCCGGCGTCGAGGGCATGGCTCAGCGTGAACGCCGCATCGTAGCTCGAGCCGGCCCCGAGGCCCGCTTCGCCGTCTGTGCTGGTCAGCGCCGCCACGCTGTAGCGCGTGTAGCTGTTCGGCGAATGCCCCATCAGCTCCACGCCGATCTGATTGTCCCCGAGGCCGAAGTTATTCAGTGTGTCTCCTATCGGCAGGAAGTGGTAGCTCTGATACAGGCCGCCGTTGCCGGAGAGCAGGATGATGCGCTTCTCGGAGAGCAGGTTGTCGAGCTCGAACTTGCCGAGCTTGATGTTCGCCCAGGGCGAGTTGCCGAGGTTGTCGAACCGCACGAACGCGGTCTCGATGCCCGTCGTCCCGTCGGGGTCCAAGGTCGGCACGAGGCCGAACGTGACGTTCTTGAAAAGGGTCCCGAGCATCAGGAAGTCGATGCCGGAGATATCGAAGCCGGTCTGGGTGAGCGTCTTCTCGACGAGCCCACTCGTCGAGTCGCCCGGCACGGCATCGACGGGCTGCTTGGTCGTGCTCTCCAGATGGAATTGCGGCGTCGTGCGCAGGGCGAGCGGGATGTAGGCGTTGTTCTGAAAGATGGGAGAGTCGCGATCGTTGCCCAGCTGGTAGCCTCTGTCCTTGAATGCCTGGCCGAAGGCGTTCAGCTCGGGCCAGGCGGTGTGACACGCCGAGCACGGTAGTCCGTACTTGCGCGCGAACGCGGGGATGGCGTCGGCCTTGTGGACCGCCAGGGAGTAGGCCGTGTACGCTTTTGATCGGCTGCCACTGACGACCAGCGCCGCGATCAGACAGATCGACGAGACGACCGCGCTCACGAGCCACGACCACCGCGCATCGCCCGCGCCCTTCATGAACCCCTTGGCCATCGTGCCTCCTGTCCAGTGCGTACCACGTAAGGGACGGCTGCGTCAGCGAAGGTCGGCGTCGCGGTTGACCGGAACAGAGTGGTCCTCGCCGCGATGAATCCGCTGCGATAGTACGGCTCGAGCATTGCTTGTCAAGGTCGTGTCCGGGTGCTGTCCAGGTCTCGTCAAGGTTTCAATTCGAACGATCCTAGAAGGCCAGCGCGAGTCCCACCCGCGCCACGCTCTCCTGAATCGGCGCCTCGATCTCGCCCGTCCCGCCCGGATTGGTCTTGCGGTCGACGCGCTGAAACGCGTACGCGGCGATCCCGTGCAGGTGGCTGGCGAGGGACACGTCGAGACCGAGGCCCAGGTCCATGGAGAACGGGGCGCGGCCCCCTCCCGAGAATCGAGGCGCCGCCAGGTAGTCGGCCCGAAACGACACGGTCGCGCCTGGCCCCACGTCGCTGAAGGCGCGCGCACCCACCCGCATCGCACCCAGCGATTGCGCGTCGAACTCGGGGTCGGCACTGCGGTGGATGATGCCCGCCTCGATGCTGGCGTACGGCGCGACGTCGTAGGCGAGCCACGCGTCCACCTGGGTGGCCGTGAACCCTTGCAGCGCGCTGCCGCCGTCGGTGGGATCGAGCGTCACGCGCGCCACCACGGCCTCCGCGCTGAAGCGATGCAACCGCGCCGATGCGGCGGCCCCGAACCCGCTGCCCTGGTAGCGCAGTCCCGACGTGACCTCGCGGTAGCTCGCGAGCACGAACTGCGGTCCGATCGTGACCCGCTGGGCCGGAGCCCCCGGCGCCGCCACCGTGAGGGCCGCGAGCGCGGCGGCCGCGACGGCGACGCGCCTCACCGGCCCCCCGCCGTCTTGGGAGGAGGCAGCGGCACGATGGTGAGCTGTACCTGCTGGCGCCGCGTGACGTTCTCCTTCGCGATCTCCTGGTTGCGCCGGGCGATCTGCTCCCGCAACAGGCGGTTGTACAGGATGTTCCCCTCCGCGGGTCGGCGCGCGGGCTTGCGGAACGTCATCACCATCCCGGTCGCAAGCGCGACCGCCCCCACGACGCTGAGCTCGCGCTTGGAGCTCGAGCCGAGGCTGGCGCTCTCGAGGCCCAACGTGCCGATCAGCGCACCCCCTGTATAAAGGAAAGCGAGCCCCACGGGCCGCCAGCTCTGGGGCGCGATCTCCGTTTCCGGCAGCTCCTGGTAACCCGGGAGGCTCGTGAGGTGGGGCAGCGTGTCGACGCTGCCGTGCGTGATGCGCACCGACCGCGCTGCCGAGAAGCTGTTCTGCCCGGCGGTGGCCTCGACGACGATGAGCCAGTCGCCTGCCGGCACGGGATCGTCATTGGACAGCCGGGCCGGCCAGCGCAGGTTCACGGTCCCTGTCACGACCGAGGAATCGATGAGCACCGTCGTGGCGCCGCTCACCGCCCGGGCGCGGACGCGGGCCGGGCTGGTCACGGTGAAGCGGATCGGCACGCTCCCCTGGCCGCTCACGAACCGCGCGGAGTCCACCCGCAGCTGGCGCACCACCAGCACCTGCCCCAACGCCGAGTAAAACAGGCTCGTGATCTTGGGGGAGATCCGGTTCGGGTCGAGCTCGCGGTCGGGTTCGAGGAGGATCGTTTGCTTGAACGCGTCCACCGCCTTCACCTGCGAGTCCGTGGCGCTGTAGGCGAACCCCAGCAGCTCGTACGCGCGCGATTGGTCGGCCCCCGCCATGCGCTGCGCGAGGGCCCGCCGCGCGAGCGTGATGGCGTGGGTAAAGTCGAGGTTGTCGTACGCGTGGAGCGCCTGGCGCAGCGTAGCGTTCTGCGGCGTCTGGCCCTGAGCGCTGGCGGCGGGTGGGGCGGGTGCGAGGCCGGCCACGAGGACCAGCGCCCGGATCAATCCTCTCTGCCGCATGGCTCAGCCCTCCGGGAGGAGCGTGTAGACCTTCGGAACGGTATTTCCCGCGTCCACCTGCACGGCGTCGTTGACGGTCTTGTAGCCCTCACGCTGGATGCGGATGGTGTGTCGCCCCGGCTTCACGGACCACCGTACCACCGGAGTCGGCCCGGCGTCCACGCCGTCGATGAAGACCTGGCCGTACGGGTTCGCGTTCACCGTGATGAACCCTTCCGCCGCTTGGGCTGCGGCCGGCGGGCGGCGCGGCGGGGCGGAGGCGGGCGTGGGGATTGGGGGGCCGGCGGTGGGCGGGATGTCGCCGGTGCTGCCCCGCCCACCGTCCCGCCCCAGCGCCAGGTAACCACCCGCGGCGGCCGCCGCGACGACCACGATGCCGAGGACCACGCCCAGGCGCGACTTCCGCACCGGCGGGGCTGCGGGGAGGGGCGTCGTGGGCGCACCGGTGATCTGGGTCGGGGAATCGGCCGTCGCGCGTGGGCCAGCGCGAGGGTGTGGGCGGGGGCGCGCCGCGCTCCGGCCCTTGGTGGGCGCAGCGACCGGCTGCTCCGGCCAGACCGCGGTCGCGAAGTCCTCCATCGTCGGGAAACGCAGGTCGGGATCCTTGGACAGGGCGCGCGTGATGGCCGCGGAGAGGAACGGCGGCGCGTCGGCGCGTTTGGCGCTCGCGAGCGGCGCCTCCTCGAAGATGTGCTTGTAGAGAATGGTGTGCACGGAGTCGCCGCTGAACGGCAGCTCACCCGTGATCATGCGGTAGCCCACGACGCCGAGTGAGTACTGGTCGGCCCGGCCGTCCACCGGAGCGCCCTTGGCCTGCTCGGGCGCCATGTAGTGGGGCGTGCCAATGATCATCCCGGTCGCGGTGAAGCCGGTGGCGGCCTGCAGGGCCTTGGAGATGCCGAAGTCGGTGAGCATCGCGCGTCCGTCGTGGTCGAACATGATGTTCGCGGGTTTCACGTCGCGGTGCACCACGCCGCGCTGGTGCGCGTGGCCCAGGGCGCAGGCGGCTTCCCATACGATCCGCTGGATGTCGGGTATGGGCATCGCTTCCTTGCGCTCCAGCAGATCCTCGAGCGAGGTGCCCGACACGTACTTCATCACGAAATAGTTGAGCCCGCCCTCGTTCTCGACGCGGTAGATCGGGATGATGTTGGGGTGATCGAGCTTGGCGGCGGTCTTCGCCTCCTGCTGGAAGCGGCGCACGACCTGGTCGTCCTGGGCGATGTCGGGCGGCACCACCTTGATCGCCACCTCGCGCTCCAGGGTCAGGTCGTGCGCGAGGAACACGACGGCCATCCCGCCCTTCCCGAGCAGGCGTTCGATGCGGTACTTGCCTTCGATGAGCCGCTGCAGCCGTTCCCGCAGCGCGTCGAGATTGCTCGTGATGGGCGGTGCGGCTCCGCCGGAAATGTCGGCGCCACACGACAGGCAATACCGGCTGTTCTCCGGCACGGGCGTGTGGCAACGGAAGCACTCCAAGACGCCGTTGGTCATCAGTCGCGCCGCCACGGCGTGCCGAGGGTGGCGGCACGAGCCTCGAGCGCGGTGCGCCGCCTCGTGGCCGCTTGGAGCTGGGCCGTGGTCGACGCCGGCGCGGGGGCGACCGGGAAGGGGGTGGGGCAAGGGGTCGTGAGGTTGTCGATGCACATAGCGTAGGGCGTCGGGACCCCGGCGAAGTCCACGACGACCGCGTAGTAGTCCCCGGCGGGTAATCCAACCACGAGCCCGAACGTGGTGTCGTTGGTTGACCCGGGATGTGCGAACGCTCCGACAGAGTCGGGAGCGGCCCCGGGACCGTTGTCGTGCAGCAGATACACATCGATGTCGCTCGAGTCCTGCCCGACCACCGCCGGCAGCGAGAGCGTCCGAACGCGCACGGGCTGCTGGCTGGGGAGGTGGAACTTGATCCAGTCCACATCGTGCGGGTTGTCGATCGTGAGGTTCGCCTTGAACGGAAACGGCTCCAAGACCTGCGCGCCCGGGGCGTCGCAGTAGTCGTCTTCCTCATGGGCGTCCTTCACGATGCGCGTGTCGACGCTGTTGCTGGTGAGGTAGCCGTCGACCACCGTCAGGCCGTAACGGCCGGGTTGGCTGTACAACGTGTACACGTCGAGCGTGCCGGCCGGCACCCCCGCGAGGGCGACGATCGTCGAGTCGCCGACGGCCTCCTTGGGGGAGAACTTCTTGCCGCGGCAGTTGTGCGATCCCGGGCCAAGCGTCCACGCCGTCGCTCCGCCCAGGGAGTTGCTCACCAGCGCGCCAAAGGTGCCCTTCACCGTGGGGGCGGTGATGATGATGGTGAGGTCGCGGCTCGTCGCCTGCTGCAGGCGATACCAGTCGGCGCCGAAGGCGGAATCACGCGGCAGGACCTCGAAGGCAAGCGCCGGATTGAGGAACAGGACCGACGCGAACGGGGTCCCCGGGAAGGGAGGCGGGCCATCGAGATCGATCGTCGCCGGCGTGACGTCGTCCGGCTCGTAGAGATCCCGCTGGATCACGCGCACCGTGTCGACTGAGAACCCGAACACGCCGTTCCCAATGTAGAACAGCGAGTCGCGATGGGCCGGCGGCGGGACCCAATACGTGAGGCGGGCGTAGCCGGTCGAATCGCGGGTGCGGGTGAAGACATTGGGGATCAGCACGCCGGGCCCCAGGCTCGCCTGGAAGATCGAATCGACGCCGACGCCGTACACGGTGACGGTCTCGCCGAACTTCACAGTCTCGGGACGGATGCTGTCGATCTCGAGCGGCGCGGATACCCGCACTGTGGCCTGCCCGGGGAGCGCCTGCCGGTCGAAGTTCGCGGCGGCCGCGCGAATCGTCGTCGTCCCGGACGTGATGCCCACGATGCGCCCGTGGGGGTCGACGGTTGCCACACCCGAATCACCGCTCGACCACACGAACGTCACATTGGGTATCGACGTGGAGTCGCCCGACGCGCGCATCTGCCACGCGCTGGCCGTGGCGACGGTGGCGGTCCCGCGGATGAGGATCTTGATCGGGGCGATGCTCACGTGGACCGCGGAGTCGTGCTCGGTGGGATAGACGCACGTTTCGACGATTGCGGAAGCGAACAGCAACACGAGGGCGCCGAGGTCGCGACGGTGTGGCATTCGCCCGAGTCCGGCGGAGTTGGCAGTCAATCTAACATGCTCACAGGCGCCCACGCCGCTTCAATTCCAGGTACTTGGCCACCACCGCCTGGGCCGCGCGCTGGGGCGGCACGTCGAGCACCAGCACGCCGGCGCGCCGCATGTGACCGAGCGCCTCGTCACGGGCCCGCAGCAATTCCTCCGCCGCCGCCTTGCGGAACGCGCCGCTCGGCGCGTCGGGCCGCAGTGCCGCCACGGCGTCGAGCTCGGGGTTCCTGAGCGTGACGGCGAGCGGCAGGTGGCGCGGGCGCAGACTGGCGATGTTCGCGACCAGGGCGTCCGACGCGAACCGGTCGATCACGTCGGTGAACAGCACGGTCAGGGCCCGCTTGCGGTTGCGCGCCGCGAGGTAGCGGAACGCGCCCGGATAGTCGGGCTCGACGAGGGTCGCCTGCACGACCGCCAGTGCGTCGAGCACGCGCTTCAATCCTAGGCGGCCGCGCTGCGGGGCGACAAAATGCTGCACGCCGGCGGCGAACGCCATCACGCCGACGTTGTCATCGTGCTGCGCCGCGGCGTACGCCAGCTCGAGCGCCGCCTGCACCACGTAGTCGAGCCGCGACACGCCGGCGACCTCCGCCGTGAGCAGCCGCCCGGTGTCGAGCACCAGCAGCACGTGCTGGCGTCGCTCCGCCTCGTACTGTCGGGCGATCACCTTGCCGCGCTTGGCGGTGGCCTTCCAGTCGATGTGCCGCAGGTCGTCGCCTGGCACCCACTCGCGCAGGCTCTCGAACAGTCGCCCCTCGCCCAGCTGGCGCAGCGGTGTGATCCCCGGCTCGCGGCGGCGCTGCGCCTGCGCGACCGACGCGCGCAGCCGCACCGACACGAGCGGCGGGTACACCGCGGCGTCCCACGGCAGCGTCACCCGATCCCGTCGCAGGCCCAGCCCCAGGGGGCCGATCGAGTCCACCACAAACCCGCCCGCCTGCTCCCGGCCCCGGCGCACCGGCGCCACCGAGACCGTCTCCCGCGCCTCGGCCAGCGGCGGCACCGTGATTCGCCGCGGGGGTTGAACGCCCCCCAGCAGCTCCGGCCGCACCTCGCGCAACCGCAGCCGCACTCGGCGTCGCGTGCCGTTCACCCAGCGGTAGGTCACCTGGCCCGCGTGTCCCACCGAGAAGGCGGGCGGCGCATCGCGGTACGTGACGAGTGCGGCCCCCGTCGCGCCGGGGCGCACCGCGAGCGCGGCATCGATCCACACCGCCGTCACCAGCGCCAGGTCGGCGAGGAGCATCGCGTCGAGCCCCGCCCTGCCCGGGACCCACAGCGACGCGAGGCCGAGCAGCGCCGCCGCGGCGCCGAGCCACAGCGCGCGCCGCGTGCAGAGGATCACGCCGTGGGCACCTCGGTGCGGTCGAGGATCGATTTGAGCGCCGCGTCCGGTGACACGCCCTCGAGCTCGAGCTCCGGGGCGACGCTCACCCGGTGGCGCAGCACCGCGGGTGCCAGCTGCTTGACGTCGTCCGGAATCACGTAGTCGCGCCCGTCGAGCAGCGCCGTGGCGCGCGCGGCCTTGAGCAGCGACACTCCCGCCCGCGGGCTCGCCCCGAGGGTCAGCGACGCCGCCTCGCGCGTGGCGCGGACGATCGCCGTGATGTACGCCGTGATCTGCGGCTCGACGCGCACCGCCTCGACGCCCTGTCGCAACCGCTCCAGCCCGGCCGCGTCCATCACCCGCGTCACGCCGTAGGTTGCGGGCCGGTCGGCCTCGAAGCCCTCGACGGTACGTGCCAGGATACCCTGCTCGTGCTGCGCGTCGGGGTAGCCCACGAGCACCTTGGCCATGAAACGGTCCAGCTCGGCCTCGGGAAGCGGGTACGTCCCCTCGAACTCCACAGGGTTCTGCGTCGCGAACACGGTGAAGACGGCGGACAGGGGATGCCCGACGCCGTCCACCGTGACGGTGCGCTCCTGCATCGCCTCGAGCAGCGCCGCCTGTGTCTTCGCCGGCGCCCGGTTGATCTCGTCCGCCAGCACGAGGTCCGCGAAGATCGGGCCGGGCCGGAAGGCGAACTCATGCGTGCCCGTGAGCAGCGTGACGCCGGTGATGTCCGCAGGCATCAGGTCAGGGGTGAACTGGATACGCTGGAACTTGACGTCGAGCGCCAGCGCGAGCGTGCGCACCAGCAGCGTCTTCGCCGTTCCGGGCACCCCTTCGAGCAGCACGTGGCCGCGTGCCAGCAGGCACACGAGGGCCTCGCGGGTCGCAGCCGGCTGGCCGAGCACCACGCGTTGCAGCGCTGCTAAGATGCGGAGCGCGTCTGATGCGGGCGGAGCTGCTCCCACACGTCCTCCACGGCTTGGGCGGCCGCGAGCGCGCGCTCGGCACCGCCGGGTTGGGTGACGATGCGCTGCAGTCGCCGCACCGCGTTTCGGCCGGCGGCCGTGGGGAGCGCAAGCTCGAGCGCCGCGAGCCAGGAGCGCTGCTCGTCGAGCCGCATCGTCCCCGTGCGGCCGAGCCGGCGGCGCAGGCCCGAGACGGTCAGCCCGATCGCCGCCTCCACGCCGGCCGCGCCCTCGAGACCCGCCGCCAGCGCCTCCAGGTGCTCGAGCGGCGAACGGCGGCGGCGCTCCAGCACCGGGCGCGCCGGGCCGAACCGTACCGCCGCCACCGCCAGTGCGACGAGCAGCACCGCGGCGAGCTGCAACAGCGCCCATCCGCCCGGCGTGCTCACGAGCCATCCCACGACTGCGGCGGCGAGCGAGCCCTCCTGCCCGAACCCCTGGTGGTATTCGTCCCACGCCACCCGCCCGCGGCGAGCCGGGAGGAGGAGCGGCGTGAGGAACCGGGGCACCGCGCTGACGCGCCAGCTCTGGTTGCGAAAGTACCCCACGTCCGCCACGAGCATGATGCTGCCGCCGCCCGCGTACCGCAGGCGCAACGCCGCTGGCCGCCCATCGGTCAGCCGCAGCAGCGTGTCCTGTGTGACGGGGACGAGCGTGTCGCACTCGTTCTCCTCGAGCTCGCCTCCGCGCAACCGCCGGCGGGCCGCCGTCTCCGCGCCGGTGCCCGGCGGCTTCAAGTAGTCCGCGACGGGCGGCAAGGCGAGGCCCGGCTCGGGCGGTTGCACGGGAAAGCTGTCGCCGGCCACGAACCGCGTCGCATACGCAGTGCGCCAGCCAACGCAGCGGGTGATGCCGCCGCCCCTCCCCGCCACCACGACCGCGCCACCGGCGCGCACGAACCGCGCCACCTGGGCGAGTTCCGCAGCCTCGAGCCCGAGCGGCGGGTCGAGCACCGCGAGCACGGCCGGCCGATGCCGGCGATCCTTCTCCAGGTCGAAGAGCGGCCTGCGACGGCGTTCGACCGGGATGCGCAGCCGGGCGAACACCTCGTACAGCGCGCGGCTCCCCCGAGGACCGCTCAAGAACGAGGAGGCGCGAACATCGAAGTCCGGCGTCGCCCCCCCCCCTCCCCCCGCGCTTCGCTTGCCCGCCCAGACCGCGACCGCCACGGCGAGCGCGAGCGCCAGGACGAGCCCGATTTCAAGCCGCCGCGACATGCTCGAACACCAGGTCGGCCTCGGCCGCGAACGCGCGATAGGTGCGCTCGTCGCAGGGAGCAGCGCCGAACAGGTGGCGGTACAGCCGCGCGACCAGGTCGGCGAGCGACGCCCGCCCCGACGGGTCGAGCCGCGCTTCGCCCACGTATTCCGCCGGCGTCTTGGACGGATGGAACTTGATCGCTTCGCGGTGGTCGAGGTCGAGCAGCATCGCGACGAATCGGTGCGCCAGCGCCTCGGTGTAGCGGCCGGCACGGGCCAGCGCTTCCGCCCGCTCGCGGTGGGCGTGCGCGTCGTCGAGCAGCAGCCCGCCGGCCGCGCCGCCTCCCGCCGGGGTCCGCGCCGTCGGCCGGGTGATGCGCCAAACGACGTAGGCCATGTGCACCACCAGCGCGATGAGTGCCGCGCTCAGCCCGATGAGGAGCAGCTGGAACGCGCCCGGGTGACCCTCCTGCATCCGTGCGAGCCAATCGAGCAGGCGCCCCGCCAGCTCGGCGAGCAATTGCAGCGGGTTCCGGCCGATCGCCCAACGGTACTCCGGTCGCGCGAACACCTCGGCAAGCGCCCGTTGCAGCGAGTCGGGCGGGACGCCCCCCGCCACCCCCCCCAACCCCTGCGCTAGGGCGGTCAGGTCACCCGTCAGATGATCCCCAACCGCTGGCCCAGCACCTGCAGGTCGAACGCTTCGCGGCGTACGCGGAGATCGTAGTACATGAGCGTGATAACGGCTGCGAACACCGGCGCCAAGATCAGCGGCAGGATGTAGCCAAGCGCCGTCAACGCGACCCCGAGCGCGGGAATGGACGGCAGCGCGACGCTCCCCAGCCCGCGAAACACCAGGGAGGGCAACGTGTTGGTGAGCAGGATCGTCACCACGGCGAGCCCTAGCACCTTGCCCTTGAAGCTGCGCGTGAGCGCCCAGGAACGGCCGAAGGCATCGAATCCGCTGCTCAAGTCTTCCAGCACCACAACCGGTGTCGTGAGCCCATACCCGCAAGCGACGAAGATGTCGAACCATATCCCGGCCACGATCACCCCGATGATGAGAAACCCCCCGAGGGCGCCCAGACCCTTCGCCACCGCGGCGAGCAGCGCGACCAGCACGCCCGCCACTACCGCGATGAGGCACAGTACGATCACCTTCCCCAGTCCGACGGCGGCCAGGGACCAGATCTTCGAGACGCCGAGCGCGAGCGCGTCCTGGAGGCGCGGCGTGCGGCCGAGATAAGAGTCCGAGATGATACGCACGGTCCCCGTCGTCAATACGAGGCTGCCGAGGTAGTACAGGATGACCACCGGAATCAGGATGGCGAGGGCTCTGAAATCGGGCGTCCTAGTCGCGAACCCGGCGAGGAACCGTACCCCGAAATACACCAGCAGCAGCACGGGCAGCGTGAGGGCCACCACCGCGAGCTGCAGAAACAGACCGAAATGGCGGCGGTAGATCATCAGCGAACCGTCGAGGATCTCGCCAAAGTTCATCGGGCGGATATCGGCCATGGGCGACTCGCTCCTCTTGCGGGGTGGCGATAAGATGGGGAGGTGAACGCGCCCGCGCGAGAGCGTCCGGGGCCCGCAGCGAGCCTGCGGCAGCAGCTCGGGATCGAGACTCCCGAGCACGTGGCGGTGCACCTCGAGCTGGCCGGCGTGGGCTCGCGCACCGCTGCCGCGCTGCTCGATACCGTGCTGGCCTCGACGGCGCTCGTGCTGCTCGGCTGGATGATCGCCACGATCGGCTTCCCCGGGGCGGGCGGCACCTTCGAGGGCTGGGCCGTCGCCGCCGGCATCCTGCTGTTCACGTTCGGCCTGCTGGCCTACTTCGTCCTGATGGAGGCGTTGAACGGCGGCCGCACCCTCGGGAAGCAGGCGCTCGGTATCCGGGTCGTCATGGAGACCGGCCATCCCGTGACGCCCACGGCCGCGGTCGTGCGCAATCTGTTCCGGCTGGTCGACTGCTACCTGCCGGTGCTGCCGTTCCTGCCCGGGCTCCTCATGATTTTCCTCCACCGGCGCAACCAGCGGGTGGGCGACGTGGTCGCGGGCACGATCGTGGTGCGCGACCGACCGACCGACTGGAGCCTCGGTCCGGCGGCCGCAGCGGCGGGCGAGCCCGCGGACGCCGGCCCCCCGGAGCTCTCCGACGACGAGTTCCACCTGCTCGACCAGTTTCTGGCCCGCGCGGGGGAGCTCGACGAGGCGGTGCAGATCCGACTCGCGACCGACCTGGCGCGGCGCTTCCAGGGACGGGTGCCCCGACGCACGGCGGACGCGGACGCCTACCTCGCCGAGCTCCACGTTGAGGAGCAGCGCAAGCGCCGCAGCCGGTTCGCGACCCGCGCTCAAGCGGGCGCCGTGGGCCGCACCGCCGTCACCGCGGAGCGGTTCGTGCAACGGAAGCGCGAGACGTGGGAGCGGTTTCACAGACTCGCGACGCTCGCCGAGCGGTCCGGCGTCAGCGGCCTCGACGCGACCCAGATCCCGGAGTTCTCCGCGCGCTACCGCGAGATCGCGGCCGACCTCGCGCGCGCACACACGTACGGCGTCGACCCGCGGGTCATCGAGTACCTCGAGCGCGTGGTGAGCGCGGGGCACAACGCACTGTACCGGACGCGGGGGCGCAGGCGCAGTCCCGTGTTTCGCTACCTGGTGCGCGATTTCCCGGCGGCAGTGGTGCAGTCCTGGCGCTACGTCGTCGCGGCGTGCCTGCTGTTCTCGATCCCGGCCGCCATCGGCTACGCCGTCATCCGCCAGCATCCCGAGCGGGCCGAGGAGCTCCTGCCGCCCGTGATGCTCAGCCGGGCCGAACAGGCCGCCGACCGCCAAGCGAACGGGCTCGGCTATGCCCAGTCTCCCGAGGAGCAGCTGCCGGTGATCGCCTCGGCAATCATCAGCAACAACGTCACCATCGCGTTCTGGGCGTTCGTGGGCGGCATCCTGGTGGGCCTGCCCACGGTGCTCGTGCTGGTCACCAACGGCTTGAGCCTTGGCCTGGGGTTCGGCCTGTTCACGAACTATCACGCCGGCGGCTATCTCGGCACGTTCGTGGCGGCCCACGGGGTCCTCGAGCTCACGGCAATCTTCATCGCGGGAGGCGCGGGGTTTCGCATCGCCGGGGCGCTGCTCCTCCCCGGCGATCGCACACGCCGCGACGCGCTGGTCGTCGAGGGCCGGATCGCGGCGCGGATGATCGGCGCCGTGGTGACGCTGCTCGCCATCGCCGGTGCCATCGAAGGGTTGCTCTCGGCGAGCGACGCGCCGGCGGGCTACAAGTACCTCGCGAGCGCCCTGTCGGTCCTCTTGCTGGCGATCTACGGCGCGAGCGGGTGGGCGTACCTGAAGCGTGATCCGTCATCCGTCGTCCGTCGTCCGTAGACCCGCGGCCCGGACAACGGATGACGGAGAACGGAGACCTTCGTCAGCGAGCGCCACCACAGGGCGGGGGGGCAGTACCGCGGTCGGTGCCGCCGGCTCACGCGTTCAGGTCTTGAAGGATCTGGCGCATCTTGCGCGCCAGGGCCTCGATTTGTTTCAGGCTCGCCACCGTCTCCGCGTCAAAGTGGTCGGCGTTGAGGAGCAGCAGCTGCGTCTCGGCGAGGACCGCGGCCAGCGGATTCGACAGGTCGTGCCGCAGCTGGTGCAGCCGCTCGCGGGCCTCCGCCATCACAGCAACGATCGGTACAAGTCGCGCAGGTGGTGGTCCCGGAGATCGCGGACCGACTGCCAGAGATCCTGCTCGGAGACCGCGCAGAAGATCTCAGCGGTGGAGCGCTCCGCCTCCGTGTCCGGCGCGCCGAACAGGATCCGGCCGCGCCAGATAGCGTCTTCGCTGCGGCGCACCTGGAGGCGAATGGCGATGAGTTGTCCGTCGAATCGGATGGGGGGAAGGTCGTGTACGACCGCTTCGCTCGAATCGGCTGGGTTGTAGCGTGCCGGTTGTGCGGGCATGCGGCGCCCTAGGGCTGGTTTGTGCAAAGATATAAGAGTCGGCGACTTACGCAATACTGAACGATGGGGAAGGGGAAGCGGGAAGTGGGAAGCGGCCCCACCCTTCCCCCTTCCCTCTTCCCGCTTCCCTCAGATTCTGAAAGGCACCGGCGCGAACGTGATGAGAAAGAGCACGAGCGCCGCCCAGGCGAGCGCCCGGCGGGACGGCGGCAGCGGGCGGTGCGCGTCGAGCACCGGCGGGTGACCCAGGCGGCCGCGCGACAGCAGCAGCACCAGCAGCCCCCACACGAGCCATCCCCGCCAGTACCAGCCGAGGACCACGATCAGCGTCCAGAAGCCGAGGGCGATTCGCTGTTGCCAGCGCGGCAGCGCCGCGTAGAGAATGTGCCCGCCGTCGAGCTGCGAGATCGGGAGCAGGTTCAGCATCGTGACGAACATGCCCATCCATCCCGCGAACGCGACCGGATGGGCGACGAGTGCGGGTGTGGATCCGTGGATGAGGTGGCGCAGCACCAACGTGACGAGCGACTCGCCGAGCACTGCCCGGCCACCGTCGAGGTCGAGCAGCAGCCCCGTCAGCGGCTCGCGCTCCGTCGGCGCGTGGCTCAGTGCGAGCCCGACGGCGAAGACAGGAAGGGCGACCAGGAAGCCGGCGATCGGTCCGGCCACGCCGACATCGAACAGCTGACGGCGATCCGACAGCATCGTCCGCAGCCGGATGAACGCTCCCATCGTCCCGATGAAGGACGGCACGAGGGGCACGGGGATGAAGTACGGAGGCGAGACATCCAGGTCGTAGCGGCGTGCCGTGATGTAGTGCCCCAACTCGTGGCACAGCAGGATCGCGAGCAAGGGCAGCGAGAAGGCGAACCCCGCGCTCCAGGCGCGCGCCAAATGCACCGGCAGCGGGTACGTGCCGGTGAACAGATCGAACGGGTTGTCGTACGCGATCTTGTGCGCGAGCACGGCCCCGGCGAACGTCGTGGTGAAGAGGGTCGCCAGAAACAAGGCTAGGTGCAGCCCCCACCGCTCGCGCCGCCGGGCGATCCCGCGCGTGAGCACCAGGTGGCGCCCTCCGGGCTCGTCCGACCAGTAGTAGCTCCCGGGCCATTGCGCCAGTGCAGCGGCGAGCCCCGGGGAGGGGGCGGCGTGCGCCGGATGTACAAGTGCATCAATCACTTCCCGGTCCGGCAGGGACGCCGTGCGCCACGCCAGGAAGAACTGGCTCAGGTCCATGCGCGCTCTTGACTCGGGATGCAAGGCACCCTACTATAGCACTCTCGCACTCCTTCGAATTCCCAAGATTCCATTTTCAACACGTTCACTCCCCCACCCCCGGGTTGCGCCCGCCGTAGAGCAACGGAGCCAAGGCACACGTGGATATCGCTGAACTAAAGAGGAAGTCCGTCGCGGAACTGCACGCGATGGCCGAAACCCTGAACATCACCAACTACTCAGGGCTCCGCAAGCAGGATTTGATCTTCCGCATCGAGCAGTCGCTCCTCGACTCGGACACCGTGCTGCGCGGCGAAGGAGTCCTCGAGATCCTCCCCGAGGGGTACGGCTTCCTGCGCAGTCCCGACTGGAACTATCTGTACGGCCCCGACGACATCTACGTCTCCCCCAGTCAGATCAAGCGGTTCGACCTGCGGACCGGAGACACGATCATGGGTCAGGTGCGGCCGCCCAAGGAGGGCGAGCGCTACCTCGCCTTGCTCAAGGTCGAGACGGTCAACGGGGAGGAGCCGGAGAAGGCCAAGCATCGGGTAGCGTTCGACAACCTGCGGCCGCGCTACCCCGAGCAGCAGCTCCGCCTCGAGCGCAAAGACGGAGACCTGTCGATGCGCGTCTTGGACATCCTGAGTCCCATCGGGAAGGGTCAGCGCGGCCTCATCGTCTCGCCGCCCAAGGCCGGCAAGACGATCCTGCTCCAGAAGCTCGCCAACTCGATCATCGAGAATCACCCCGAGGTCTACCTCATCGTGCTGCTGATCGACGAGCGGCCCGAGGAGGTGACGGACATGGAGGAGAACGTCAAGGGCGCCAACGTCGAGGTGATCTCCTCGACGTTCGACGAGCCGGCGGACCGCCACGTCCAGGTGGCCGACATGGTGATCGAGAAGGCCAAGCGGCTGGTGGAGCACGGCAAGGACGTCGTGATCCTGCTGGACTCGATCACGCGGCTGGGCCGCGCGCACAACGTGGTCGTGCCGCACTCGGGCAAGATCCTGTCGGGCGGCGTGGACGCGAACGCGCTCCAGAAGCCCAAGCGCTTCTTCGGCGCGGCACGCAACATCGAGGCGGGTGGCTCGCTCACCATCCTCGCCACCGCGCTCATCGACACCGGGTCGCGCATGGACGAAGTGATCTTCGAGGAGTTCAAGGGCACGGGCAACTCGGAGGTCATCCTCGACCGCCGCATCGCCGAGCGGCGCACCTTCCCGGCGATCGACGTGCAGCGCACCAGCACCCGCAAGGAGGAGCTGCTCCTCAGCAAGGAAGAGCTCAACAAGGTGTATCTGCTTCGCAACTTCCTCGCCGACATGCCGCCCGTCGAAGCGATCGAGTTCCTGCTCGAGCGGCTCAAGCGGACCAAGACGAACGTCGAGTTCTTCGCGACCATGGCGCAGGGGTGACAGGACGCCTGCTCGGCCTCGATTGGGGCGAGCGCCGCATCGGGCTCGCCCTGTCCGACGAAACGCAGACGCTGGCCCAACCCCTCGCGACCCTCACCCGCCGCGCCGGCAAGCGCTTCCCCATGCGCCAGTTGCTGGACCTGCTCGAAGCGCACGCCGTCGCCGGCGTCGTCGTCGGCTTGCCGCTCGATCAAGCCGGCGAGGAAGGGGCCCCGGCGGCCGCCGCCCGGGCCTTGGCCGCCGACATCGCGCGGCGCTCGGCCCGGCCGGTAGAGCTGTGGGACGAGCGGCATACCACGGCGCGGGCGCTCCGGGCGGTGCGCGAGATGGGCGGGAGCACGCGCCGTCGCAAGGCCGACGTGGACGCCCTCGCGGCGACGGTATTGCTGCAGCACTATCTCGATGCGAGGCGAGGATCGGCCACGTGAGAGCGATTGCGGATTGGCGATTGCGGATTGCGGATTGGACGCACGCCCTTCGAATCCGCAATCTACAATCCGCAATCCGCAATTGGCCGCTCCTCGCCCTCGCTGCCTGCGCGTCCCCCGACGGCCCCCGGATCACCGTGACGATTCCCGCGGGCGCCACCCTCGAAGCCGCCATCGATTCCCTCGACGCGCGTCAGGTGATCGGCCACCCCGGGCTGTTCCGGCTGTACGCCAAACTGCGCGGGCTGGGGGGGTCGCTGAAGAGCGGTGTGTATCTGGTGCGGCAGAATGAGTCGTGGAGCGACGTCGTGGCGGCGCTCGAGCGCGGTCGCGGCGTCGAGCAGCGCTTCGTCGTCCGCGAGGGGCTGCGGCTCGCTGAGGTGGCGGATCTCGCCCAGATGCAGCTCGGCATACCGCGGGACTCGATGCTCGTGGCGGCGCAGGACTCGGAGCTCCTGGCCGGGCTCGGCCTCCCGCAGCGCACGACCAGCGCCGAGGGATATCTGTTCCCCACGACCTACCGCCTGCCGCTGCACATCGGCGCGCGCGAGCTGGTCCGCGTGATGACGCACCAGTTCATCGAGCAGTGGAGTCCGGAGTGGCAGGCCCGGCTCGATTCCGTCCATCTCTCGCGCCACGACCTGGTCACGCTGGCGTCGATCATCGAGGCCGAGGTGCGCTACGACCCCGACCGGCCGTTCATCTCCGCCGTATACCAGAACCGGCTCAGGCGGGGAATGCGGCTCGAGGCGGACCCGACGGTAAGCTATGCGTACGGTCGGCGCCTCAAGCGCGTGTGGGAGAAAAACCTCGCGGTGCGCTCGGCGTACAACACCTATCTGCACGCGGGGCTACCCCCGGGCCCAATCGCGCAACCAGGGCGCGCCAGCCTGGTGGCAGCCCTCTATCCCGCGGACGTCCCGTTCCTCTATTTCGTCGCGCAGCCGGACGGCAAGCATATCTTCTCGACGACGTACGCCGAGCATGTGACGGCCATCGCGCGGGTCAAGCGAATGCGGCGCGCAGGGCGCGAGCCGCGGGCATCGGATCGCTAGCGCTCCAGATCGCGCCGATCACGGCGACCCCTGCGGCGCCGACCTGCGCGAGCGCGCCGGCGTTCGCGGCCGTGACGCCCCCGATCCCGATCACTGGCACGCCGGCCGGGGCGAGCCGGGCGAGCGCGGCGAATCCCGCGGGACCGAGCGGGGCCCCGGCGTCCGCCTTGTTGGCGGTGGCGAAGCAGGGGCCCACGCTCCAGTAGTCCACCGGCCAGGCGCGAACCCGCTCCGCCTCCCCGGACGAGCCGACCGAAACGCCAAGGACGAACCCGTGGGGCACATGCGGCCGGAGCCGGTCGAGCGGCGGGTCGTCCTGACCGAGGTGGGCGCCCGCGGCTCCCGCCGCGAGGGCCACGTCGACGCGGTCGTTGACGATCACAGGGACGGCGAGCGCGCCGACCAGCTCCCGGGTGAGGGCCAGCAGGTCGCGGGGCGGCGCGTCCTTCATCCTGACCTGGACCATGGTCGCGCCGCCCGACACCGCCCGGCGGCACGCGTCCACGGTATCCCGCCCCTTGAGAAGAGCGGCGTCCGTGATCACCATCAAGCGCACCTGATCGGCGAGAGCCATGACTAAGTTCCTGCGCGGACTACGCGGTGCGACTACCGCCACGGCTAACACGCGCGACGCGATTCTCGATGCCACCGCGGAGCTGCTGCGCGCGCTCCAGGAGGCGAACGGGTTCCGCCCCGAGGACGTGGAGAGCGCGATCTTCACGTCGTCCCCGGACCTCACGGCCGAATACCCGGCGCGCGCCGCGCGCCTGCTCGGCTGGCACGACGTGCCGCTGCTCGGCACGGCCGAAGTGGCGGTACCCGACGGGCTGCCGCGCTGCATCCGCGTGCTGCTGCACTTCTACACGGCAAAGCGGCAGCGCGAGCTGAAACATATGTACCTGCGCGAGGCGGCCCAGCTGCGACCGGACCGAGGCGGACCGTCGGACAGTCGGACCGTCGGACCGTGACGGCCGTCGCCCCCCCCGCCCCCCCCGCCCCCTCCGGCCCCTCCGGCCCCTCCGCCCTCCGGCGGCCCGTCGTCGTGTCCGCCAAGGGCGCCGCACGGTGGCAGGCCGGGCATCCGTGGATCTATCGGACGGACGTGTACGACGAGCCTCGGGACGCGGCCGGCGTCGTGCCCGTGACCGACCGACGCGGGCGGCACCTCGGCCAAGCCCTGTATTCGCCGAAGTCGGAGATCCGGCTGCGCCTGCTGACCCGCGGGCGCGAGCCGATCGACGCCGGTTGGTGGAGCGAGCGAATCGCGGCGGCGCTGGCCCGGCGAGCCGGCATCCCCGCCACGGCCTACCGCGTGGTCCACGCCGAAGGCGACGGACTGCCGTCGCTGGTCGTGGACCGCTACGGGCCGTACGTCGTCGCCCAGCTGCTCTCCGCCGGGCTCGAGCAAGCCCGCGAGGATGTGGTCGCGGGGATCCGCGCGGCGCTCGCACCCGAGGCGATCCTGCTCCGCAACGACGTGCCGATCCGACGCCACGAGGCGCTGCCGCTCGACGTGATCGCGGCCTGGGGCACGGTGCCCGACACGGTCGCCGTCGAGGAGCACGGGATCCGCTACCTCGCCGCGCCCCACACGGGCCAGAAGACCGGCGCGTTCCTCGACCAGCGCGAGAACCGCGTGCTCGTGGCGGAGCACACCAGGGATGGCCGGGCGCTCGACCTCTTCACCTACCACGGGTCCTTCGCGCTGCACCTCGCGCGCCGCGCGCGCGAGGTCACCGCTGTGGACTCGAGCGCCGACGCCCTGGCGCGCGGGCGCGAGAACGCCGCGCTCAACGGGCTCACCAACATCACCTGGCGCGAAGCCAATGCCTTCGACCTGCTGCGCGAACTCGAGCGCCGGGACGAGACCTTCAACACGATTGTGCTCGACCCGCCCGCCTTCGCCAAAACCAAGCAGAGCGTGGTCCGCGCGGTCGCCGGCTACAAGGAGATCAACCTCCGCGCGATGCGCCTCCTCGCCCCCGGCGGCGTGCTCTTCACCTGCTCCTGCTCGTACCATGTGAACCGGACGGTGTTCGGAGAGATGCTCGGGGACGCCGCACGCGACTCCGGCCGCCGGCTCCAGCTCCTTGCCCTCACCGGCGCCGCCCAGGACCACCCCGAGCTCGTCAACGTGCCGGAGACCGGGTACCTGAAGGGGGCGCTGCTCCGCGCCGTGGATTGACGGAGCTTAGCGCAGCGCAGTCACCCAGTCCGCGATCGCGCCGGCCACCTCGGGCATGCTAGGCGTGGCCGGATCGCCGTACAGCGCGGCCTGTCCCGCCAGCGTGCGGTCCGTGGCGTGCTTCAGCACGTGGTTGGCGCCGGGCACGATGACCAGGCGCGACCGGGGATTGGCGGCGTGCAGCGCCTCCGCGTCGGCACATGGAAAAGACCGGTCATCGCCAGGATCACGATGGGCATCAACAACGCCGCGAGCAGCCGCGACGAGTAGCCGTTGGGCTGCCCGTGCGGGTCCCAATGGATCGCGACGGTCGCGGGCAACCGGGGATAGGCCACGATCGACAGGGCGGCGGCGAGTGCCGCGACGACGACTCCAAACCAGCGGCTACGCATCGGTCCCTCCGGAGAATCGGCTCACCAGATAGCGCGCGATGTCCTGCACGACCGTGGTGTTGAGGCGATAGCGCATGTGTTGACCTTCCCGCTCCGCGGCGACCAGGCCGGCCGCCCTCAAGACGCCGAGGTGATGCGACACGGACGCGAACGCTACGGGGAAGCGCTCCGCGATCTCGCCCGCCGTCCGGTCCCGCTCGGCGAGCAGTTCGAGGATGCGGCGCCGGGTCGGATCGGCGAGGGCGCGAAACAGGCCATCGTGCACGCCACATATTTAGATAGTTGTCTAAATATCGTCAAGCGGCAGTCGCCAATTGACGAAACCACGGTCTCTTACAACCTTGCAGTCCTGCCCATGCCGACGCCCGCCCTCGTTCGGCGAGTCTTCGCGGGCCTCCTCGTCGCCAATCTGGTGGTCGTGGGGGCCAAGCTCGCCGTGGGCGTCACGTCGGGATCCCTCGCCGTGCTCGGCAGCGCCGTCGACTCCTCCGTAGACGCGCTCAACAACGTGCTCGCCTTGATCGTGGTGCGGGTCGCCTCCCGGGAGCCCGATGAGGACCACCCCTACGGCCACGGGAAGTTCGAAACGCTGGGCGCGCTCGGCATCGTCGGCTTCCTGTCGATCAGCTGCTTCGAGCTGGTGCGGGGCGCCGTGAACGACCTGACCAGCGGCACGCGCCGGGTCGCCGTGAGCGACCTACAGCTCGCCGTGCTGATCCTCACCCTCGGGGTGAACGTGCTGATCGCCTGGTACGAGAGCCGGCGCGGGGCGCAGCTCGGGAGCGAGCTGCTCGTCGCCGACGCGGCGCACACGCGGGCCGACGTGTTCATCACCGCGGGCGTGGTCGCGGGCGTCCTGTTCGCGCGCCGGGGCATGTGGTGGATCGATCCGGCGCTCGCCATCATCGTGGCGGTCGTGATCGTGCTGGTCGCGTACCACATCGTGGTCCGGACCGTGCCGGTGCTCGTGGACCAGCGCGCCATCCCCACCGGGCACATCCAGGAGACGGCGCAGGCGGTCCCGGGAGTCAGGGGCGCGTACTCGATCCGCTCGCGCGGCCCCTCCGATCTGCGTTACGCCGAGGTCACGATCGCCGTCGACCGCCACGCCGACGTCGAATCGGCCCACGCGATCGCCGACGCCGTCGAGGAGCGTCTGAAGCGGAACCTGCGACTGCACGAGGTGACGGTGCACATCGAGCCATGCTGAGCCTGTCCCACAACCAGCCCGCTCGCGCCGTCCGACGGCCGCCGCGCTCGCTCAAGCAGGAGTATCAGGAGTTTCTGCTGCAGCGCATCGAAGAGTACAAGAACGCCCTCTCGCGTGCCGACCTGCTCGAGATCGGCGACGAGGCGGTGCGAGAGCTGGAGGAGAGCTCCACGGGCCAGTACCTGCTCACCGAAGTGCTGCTGCTCGAGCACGTGGACCGCATCATCGCGCGGCGGTTGCGGCTGCCGTCGTTCCCGCGCTGGCGCGAACGGCATCGCGCGCTGCGCGCGGCGCAGCGCGAGCCGACCCATTGGAGCCTCGAAGCGGACGGCCCGCTCGTGAGCTGCGCGCGCCGCCTCGAGCCCGGTGACCTCGCCGTGGTCGTGGGCGCGGCCGCGCTCCCGAGCGCGCTCTTCATCGCGGCGCACGACGCCGAGGTCTTCCTCCTCGACCAGGACCTGCACGCCATCGAGGCTGCCGAGAGCCGAGCGGTCACCGAGCAGCTCGCCGGCCGGTTCCAGGCGCTGGTGATCAACTTCGGCAGCTGGTTCCCCGACGTCGCGCCCAGCCTGGTCCTCATCGATCCCGCCGCCCTCGCCGCCGGTGGGCGAGGGGGAGGGGGAGGGGGAGGGGGAGGGGGGGGGCGCGACCGCGGCGCGCTCATCGCCGAGCTCAAGACGCGCACCCGGCCGGGCGGCATCCACATCGTCCTCCCGAGCCCGACGCCCGCCGCCGCCGAGGTCATCCCGCTCGCACCCGAGGGGTTGCAGGCCTTGTACGACGGCTGGGAAATCCTGCGCCGGCGACGCGCCAAGGCGAGCGCGGGGTTCACCGCGACCAAGCCCGAGCGTCAGCCGGACACAGCGGTGAACGTGTCAGAGTAGCCACTCCGCTCCCCCGCCCTTCCCTCCGTCATCCGTAATCCGTTATCCGTCAACGCCTAAGCCGACTGCCCCCGTGGCCGAAGGCTTGCCTCCGGGAAAGACGACGGATGACGGACGACGGATGACGGACAACAGGGGGTCTCGCGATGACCAGCTTGCCATTAGTTCTCGACGACCACGAGCCGATCGGCATCATCCTACGCGCCGGGCGCCAGATGCTCCGCCCCGCCAGGATCTGGGCCTACTGCTGGTTCAGCGACGAAGCAGAGGCGGGCGATCACACGCACCGCCACCTGCCCGAACACCAAGACTAACTAAAGTAAAGACTGACACACGGCGGGGGCCGGCTGCACCAGCCGGCCCTTGTTGTTTCACCCCAGTCGCTTAGCTGCTTTGCCGGTTGCCGCCTCCGGGGTTCGACTCTAATCTTGAGGGGTTATGGCAACCCTCACGATCAACGGCCGCAGCATCACGGCCGACCCTGAGCAGACGATCCTCGACGCGGCCCGCGCGGCCGGGATCGTCGATATCCCCACGCTCTGTTGGTATCCCAAGCTGCCGACGGTCGGCAACTGCCGGATTTGCCTCGTTTCGGTGGAGGGTCAAGGGAAGCTGCTGCCAGCCTGTGCCACGAAAGTGGCCGACGGCATGGCGGTCCAGACCGAGTCCCACGCCGCGGTCGAGAACCGCAAGGGCGTGTTGCGGCTGCTGCTCGAGCGCTACCCGGGCGACCACCTGAGCAACGGCGGCCGTGGGAGCGAAAGGGGGAAGGGGGCGGTCCAGCCGCGCAACGAGTTCGAGGGGTACGTGGTGCGCTACGGAGTCGTGCCCACGCGGCTCGCCGAGCGCGACCTGCCGCTCCGTCACGGGGACGAACGTCCGGGCGACGCGATGATCCGCCACGACATGAGCACCTGCATCCTTTGCACACGCTGCGTGCGGGCGTGCGAGGACATCCAGGTGGTGGGCGTCCTCGATGTGGGGCAGCGCGGGGAGCACACCGAGATCATCGTCGGAGCGGACGGCGACCCCGACAAGGCCGGCTGCACGTGGTGTGGAGAGTGCGTCCGGGTGTGTCCCACCGGAGCGATCTTCGAGGTGATGCCGCGCGAGCGTTTCGCCCCCGAGCAGGTCCGTCACCCGGAGCGGGTCGTCCGCTCGGTGTGCCCGTACTGCGGCGTCGGTTGCCAGGTGGACCTGCACGTCGCGAACAACCAGGTGGTCCGCGTCACTTCCCCGGACATTGAGCTCGACACCCCGAACCAGGGCTCGACCTGCGTGAAGGGTCGCTTCGGCTACGACTTCCCGCAGCACCGCGACCGCCTCACCGCGCCCCTGATCCGCAAGGGCTGGGCGAAACAGGGGGGGCGCTGGGTGTGGCACGGCCCGACCGGCCCGGCCCGTCGCGGCGGGCCGTGGCAGACGATCGAGGGCGAAGGCCAGAACACGAAGCCCGCCGGCCCGCCGCGCTCGGTCGGCAAGTCCGTGCGCGAACTACCGCTGCTCGAGCGGCTGGACATGGACATCCGGGACCGCGGCGCCACGCCCGCTTCGTGGTACGAGCCGTTCCGCGAGGCGACCTGGGAGGACGCCATGGACCTCGTCGCCCAGGAGTTGTCGCGGATCAAGGGACAGTACGGCGGCGACGCGCTCGCGTGCTTCTCCTCGGCGAAGTGCTCGAACGAGGAGAACTACGTTCTCATGCGGATGTTCCGGGGCGCGCTCGGCACGAACAACATCGACCACTGCACGCGCCTCTGCCACTCCACGTCGGTCGCGGCGATGCAGCGGGCGCTGAACACCTCGGCGGCGTCGGGCTCGATGCGCGAGGTCGAGCACGCCGCGGACGTGATCTTGATCGCCGGCGCGAACACCACGGAGTCGCACCCCGTGTTCGGGGCGGCGATCAAGCGCGCCCACGAGCGCGGCGCCACGCTCATCGTCGCCGACCCCCGTGAGACCGAGCTGGCCGGGCGCGCGGACCTCCACCTCCAGATGCAGCCGGGCACCGACGTCGCGCTCTACAACGCGATGCTCAATCACATCATCGCGCGGGGGCTCGAGAACAAGGCGTTCATCGCCCAGCGGACGCGCGACTTCGAGCAAGTGCGCGCGGCCGTGCGGGCCATGACGCCCGAGGTGGCGGCCAAGCTCACCGGCGTCCCGGCGGACCGGATCCGCCGGGCGGCGGAGATCTACGCCACGGGCCCGCGCACCAGCACGCTCTGGGCGATGGGGCTCACGCAGCACGCCAACGGCACGGATCTCGTCACGTCGCTCTTGAACCTGATGCTCACCTGCGGCATGATCGGGCGGTGGGGCGCTGCGATGATGCCGGTGCGGGGGCAGAACAACGTCCAGGGCGCCTCCGACGTCGGCGCCATTCCGTTCGTCTACACCGACTACCGCTCGGTCAAGGACCCCAAGCACCGCGCCGACTACGCGCGGGCGTGGGGCGTCCCGGAAGAGTCCCTGTCGCTCAGAGAAGGGCTCATGGTGACCGAGATCGTCAAGGAGGAGAGCGGGGTCCGCGGGATGTACATCATGGGCGAGAACCCGATCATCTCCGATCCCGACATCGCCCACGCCGAGCACTGGTTCCGCCAGCTCGAGTTCCTCACGGTGCACGACCTGTTCCTCACCGAGACCGCCCGCTACGCCGACGTGGTGCTGCCGGGCTCAAGCTTCGCCGAGAAGACGGGCACGTTCGTCAACACGGAGCGGCGCATCCAGGTCGCTCACCAGGCGGTCGAACCGCCGGGCCAGGCCAGGGGGGACCTCGACATCCTCATCGAGCTCTCGAACAGGCTGGGCCTCAAGACCCCACACCGTACGGCGGAAGACGTCATGGCGGAAATCGTACGGGTGACACCGTCGTGGAGGGGCGTGACGTACGAACGCCTCGAGGGCGCGGGCCTCCAGTACCCGGTCCCCGCGGCGGACTCGCCCGGTACGGCGTTCCTCTTTGACGACCGTTTCCCGACGGCGGACGGGAGGGCAGTCTTCGTCCCCGTCGAGTACGCGCCGCCGGTCGAGCTCCCGGACGACGAGTACCCGTTCGTGATGAACACCGGCCGGCAGCTGTACCACTGGCACACCGGCACCATGACCCGCCGCGCGTCGGGGCTCGACCGACGCGAGCCCACGGCGGTGGTCGAGATCCACCCCGGCGACGCGCGCGCGCTGGGCCTCGAGGACGGCGATCTCGTGCGGCTGACCTCGCGCCGCAATTCGATGGTGACCTCGTGTCGCATCTCCGAGCGGGTCGCGCGCGGTCAGGTGTTCGTGCCGTTCCACTTCCGGGAGGCGGCGGCGAACCTGCTCACCAACCCGGTGCTCGACCCCTACGCGAAGATGGCCGAGTTGAAGTGCTGCGCCGTGCGGATCGAGGCGATCGACGTCCCGGCGGCCTCGTTGACTCACCCGTAGATTCCTCGCCCATGGATCTCGGTCTCGCTGGCCGCGTCGCGCTGGTGTGCGGCAGCACCAAGGGACTGGGGCGTGCGGTCGCGAAGGGGCTCGCGCAGGAAGGCGCCCGAGTGGCCATCAACGGTCGCCACGACGACTCCGTCGAGCGAGTGGCACAGCAGCTCTCCTCCGAGACCGGCCACAGCGTGGCGCCGTTCGTCGCCGACGTGGGCGTGCCGGCGCAGGCCGAAGACCTGGTCGAGCGCGTCAACCGCGAGCTGGGCCGGCTGGACGTGCTGTTCTGCAATGCCAGCGGACCGCCGTCCGGCCCGTTCAGCCACCAGCCGGCCGAGGCCTTTCACCGCGCGGTGGAGCTGAACCTCCTGTCGACCGTCCATCTCGCTCGCGCCGCCGTCCTGATCATGCGGAAGCTGCAATGGGGTCGGATCATCTGTCTCGCCTCAGTGGCCGCCAAGCAGCCGCTGCCGGGGCTCATCCTCTCGACCACGGCGCGCGCGGGGGTGCTCGGGTTCGCGAAAGCGCTCGCCGACGAGGTGGCGGCGGACGGGATCACGGTGAACGTCGTGTGCCCCGGATTCATCGCGACCGAGCGGATCGGGGAGTTGACGGAAACCCGCGCCAAGCGGGAGCAGCGCACGTCACAGGACGTGATGCGCGAGATGGTGGAGGGCATCCCGATCGGCCGCATGGGCCGGACCGACGAGCTGGCGGCGGCCGTGGAGTTCCTCGCCTCGGAACGGGCCAGCTATATTACCGGCGCCGTGCTGCAGGTGGACGGGGGCTTCACGCGCTCGATCTTCTGACTCTTCCCCGTCCCTCTTCCCCTTCCCGCTTTCGCATGCAAGCGATCGTCAAGGAGCGCTGCGCGCCCGGCCTCAAGGTCGCGACCGTACCGAAGCCGAGCGTGGGACCCGGCGACGTGCTCATCGCGGTCCGCCATGCCGGCGTCTGCGGCACGGACCTGCACATCGCCGATTGGGACGCCTGGGCGCAGGGGCGCATCCGGCCGCCCCTGGTGGTGGGGCACGAGTTCGCGGGAGAGATCGTGGCCGTGGGCGACGGTGTGGCCGAGCTCAAGTCCGGCCAGCTCGTGACCGCGGAGGGACACATTGTGTGCGGTCACTGCCTCCAGTGTCGGACGGGTAACGGTCACATCTGCCGCAACACCCGGATCATCGGTGTAGACCGGGACGGAGCGTTCGCGGAGTACATCGCGATGCCGGCCACCAACGTCCTGCCGCTCGACGGTATCCCCACCACGGTCGGCGCCATCATGGACCCAATGGGCAACGCTTTCCACACGGTGCTGACCGCGGACATTCCGGGCAGCACCGTGTTTGTCGTGGGATGCGGGCCGATCGGCTGCTTTGCCGTGGGGATTGCACGGGGGGCAGGGGCGGCAAAGGTGATCGCCTCAGATGTCAAAGCCAAGCGCCTGGCGCTCGCGCGGCGCATGGGTGCCCACGTGACGCTCGACGCCGCACGCGACGACGTGGTGGGCGCCGTCCTCGCGGAGACCGGGGGCGAGGGCGCCGACGTCGTGTGCGAAATGTCGGGTGTCCCATCGGCGCTGCACCAGGCGTTCGCCGCGGTGCGCATGGGCGGTCGGGTCCAGCTGCTGGGCATCCCCACGGGAGAGGTCCCCGTCGACTTCGCGAAGGAGCTCATCTTCAAGGGGATCACGGTGTACGGGGTGATCGGCCGAAAAATGTACGAGACCTGGCACCAGATGCGCCGCTACCTCACCGCGGGCCTGCTCGACCCGCGTCCCGTCATCACCCACCAGTTCCCGCTCGCCAAGATCGACGAGGCGCTCGCCGCCATCCGCTCGGGCGACGCGGGCAAGATCATCCTGGAGATCGCATGAGCTTCGCCGCCCGGCTCGAGGCCGAGCTCGAGCAGTTCAAGCAGGAGGGGGTGTACAAGCGTCTCAACTACCTGGAGGCGCCGCAAGCCGCAAGAACCAAGATGCAAGGACGCGGCGAGGTCGTGATTCTCTCGTCCAACAACTATCTCGGTCTCTGCAGCGAGCCCGAGGTCGTCGCCGCGGGCAAGCGGGCGCTGGACGAGTTCGGGGCCGGTACGGGTTCGGTGCGGTTCATCTGCGGCACCTTCACGATCCACCGCGAGCTGGAGGCCGCGCTGGCGCGGCTCGTCGGGTGCGCGTCCGCACTCACCTACGTGAGCTGCTGGAACGCCAACGAGGGCCTCGCCCCCACGCTGCTCGGCGAGCCGGACATCGTCATTTCCGACCAGCTCAACCACGCCTCGATCATCGACGCGATCCGACTCGCGAAAACCATCACCAAGTGCCAGACGGCGGTGTACCGGCACTCGGACATGGCCGACCTGGAAGCCAAGCTCGAGGCCGCGAAATCCGCGCGGTTGCGCCTCATTTTCACCGACGGCGTGTTCTCGATGGAAGGCGACATCGCCAACCTGCCGGACATCGTGGCGCTGGCGCGTAAGCACGACGCCGTCGTCGCGGTAGACGACTCGCACGCGACCGGCGTGCTGGGAAAGACCGGGCGCGGCACCGCGGAGCACTATGGCATGCTGGGCGACGTGGACATCATCACCTCGACTCTCGGCAAGGCGCTGGGCGGCGCCGCCGGCGGCTTCACCGCCGGCCCGAGCGCGCTCAGCGATTACCTCACCCAACGGTCGCGTCCCCAGCTGTTCAGCAACGCGCTCCCGCCGACCGTCGCGGGCAGCGCGCTTGCCGCCGTGCGCCACCTCGAGCGGCATCCCGAGGTGGTCACCCGCCTGCACGACAACGCCCGCCATTTCCGCGAGCGCCTCCGCAGTCTCGGATTCAAGCCACTGGCCGGCGAGACCCCGATCATCCCGGTCATCCTGGGCGAGACCGCCAAGGCGATCCGCATGAGCGAGCTGCTGCTCGACGAGGGGGTGTTCGTGACCGGGTTCGGCTACCCCGTGGTCCCGCAGGGGCAGGCGCGGATTCGCTGCCAGCTGTCCGCAGCCCACACCCCCGACGACCTCGATTTCGCCATCGCAGCGTTCCAGCGGGCTGGCTCCAAGCTGGGGTTGGTGTAGGCTATCTTCGGCTTTTATTCGGTACTGGAGCCCGAAGACGCCCCCAACCTTCAAGTACTTTCAAGGCTCAGAGGCTTAAAGCGAAGGGGTATCGCGTTTTCCGACGCAAACACCTATTTTGGGGGTCGTTTTCTCGGGTCCTGAGGGCACGCCGTGTCACCGAGGAGTCGTCCCATGCGGGTCGTGACGATCATTGGGGTATTGCTGGCGGTCGGGGCCGCGACGCTCAACGCCCAGCACCACTTCCAGTTCGAGATCGGCGGGTTCGGCACGTACACCCGGTTCGATCGTGCCTTCTACCTCGACAACCAGATCGGTGGGGGCGGCCGGCTCGCCTTCTGGCTCACCGACTGGTTGTCGATCGAGGGGGACGGCGTCTACCAACGGCCGCACTCAAAAGCCGGCGGATCGGATTTCCCGGTGTGGTTCGGCTCCGGGAGCCTCGTGCTCAACTTCGGCTCCGAGAAGAGCTTCTACATCCTCGGCGGGTACTCCGCCATGGACTTCAACAGCTCCGGAGGCGGGTTCCGGGACATCGGCGCGCATGGCGCGATCGGCGACCGCATCTTCATCTCGGACCGCGCGGCGCTGCGTCTCGAAGCGCGGGCCTACTACGCGCCCAACACCCTGTTCCCGGGTGGCACGATGGCCGGCCAAATCGTCGGATCGGCGGGCCTGTCGTTCTTCATCGGGCCCAGCCATCGCGGCGTGTACCAACCGATCCCCAAGGCTAAGCGCGACTCGATTGTCGCCGCCGGTGGGAAGGTGCCGGAAGAGCGCCCCCAGGGGGGGCAGACCTACGAGCAACGCGCCTCCGACTGGACGCACAAGTGGTACTGGGGGGCCCAAGGCGGACTGTTCGTGTTCAGGACGAACTTCGACAGCTACTCGTTCGAGCCGACGTTCGGCGGCCACTGGCTCATCACGGGCAAGAAGACCGCGCTGTACGTCTCGTACGAGCAGTCGTTCTTCCTGTCGGCGCGGCACGCCACGATCATCGAGCCCGGTGGCGCGGTGAACCCGGGCAACGTGTCCTTCAAGGACGCCCGGCGCATCATGGTGGGCGTGCTCGCCTTCCCCGCCCAACTGCGGGTCGAGCCGTTCGCCGGCGGCGGGTTTGCGATCGTCGAGCTGCTGAATGCCACGGCGAACTGCGTGAGCTGCACCAGTCTGGCGACGGCAGCGCAGCTGCAAGACGAGGCCGATAACGCCGCCAGCAAGGCCTTCTTCTGGTGGATGGGAGGCGTCGACATCAAGCAGGGCCGCCTGGCGCTGTACGGTCACTACATCCTGACCTCTTCCGCCGCGACCTTCCTCATCCAGGGCACGACCCACACCTTCCAGGGCGGGGTTCGCTACAGCCTGGGCAGCGCCAAGGAAGGGGTCACGGACCGGCCGTAAGCAGTCGCAGGAAGTTCTCCCCCAGGATCTTCCGGACGTCGCCGTCCGTGTAGCCGCGGGCCCGCAGCGCCGTGACCAGCAAGGGCAGCGACGTCGCGTCCTTCATGGGCCTCGGGAGCACGCTCACGCCGTCGAAGTCGCTCCCCAGCCCCACGTGATCCACCCCCATCACCTGCACGGCGTGATCGATGTGACCCACGAGAACGTCGATCCCGGGCACGTCGAGGCTCTCGGCGTGCTGGCCCACCAGCTTGTCCACCACGAAGGCCGACTCGCCCGGCCGCCCGGCGTAGCGCGCCCGGATCGAGTCCATCTGCGGCTTCAAGCGGCGGCGCAGATCCTCGTACTGCCGCGCGAACCGGTCGTCGAGGAACACGGGGTAGAAGTTGATCCCCACCACGCCGCCGTTTTTCGCGACTGCCCGGAGCTGATCGTCGCTCAGGTTACGAGCATGGTGGGCCAGCGCGCGGCACGCCGAGTGGGAGGCGATCACGGGGCGCGTGGTCGTGGCCAGCACATCCCAGAACGTCTTGTCGGAGACGTGGGAGACGTCCACCAGCATCCCCAGCTCGTTCATCCGGTGCACCACACGCCGCCCGAACTCGGAGAGCCCGCCGTGGCGCCGGGGGTCCATCGAGGCCCCCGCCCAGTCGTTGCCGTTGTTCCACGTGAGCGTCATGTAGCGCACGCCGAGGCGGTACAGCGAGTCGAGCTTGGTAAGCGAGTTCTCGATCGCGTGTCCCCCCTCCACGCCCATGAGCACTGCCACGTGCCCCCGCGACACGGCCGCCCGCACCTGCTCGGCGGTGGTGGCCAGCTCTACCACGGCGTCGGTGTCGGCGAGCGCCCGCACTGCCCCGATCAGATCGACCGCCCGCCGGAACGCCGTTCCGGCGCGGTAGCGCGCATCCACCCAGATCGAGAAGAACGCGGCCGTGAGCCCGCCCTCCTGCATCCGGGGGACGTCCACGTGGCCGTCCGGCAGCCGCACCGAGATGTCCGACTTCATGTCGAGCATCCGCTGCGGCGTGTCGATATGCCCGTCCACGACAATCGGCTGCTGCAGCATGAGCACGAGTCCTAGCGCGAGACCCATGGTGAGTCCTTGATCAGGAACCGCAGCGGCCAGTCGGTCGCGCGCGTGATGCCGATCCGATATGTCACGATGATGGCGAGACGCTGTCGGGACGGGCTACGAAGGATCCGCAACCGTCCGCCCGTAAGCGGGACCCCGTCTTCGCGACGGGTCACACCCAAGGCCTCGCACAGTTTTGCCGGCCCCGAGCAGAGCTGCCGATCGGGAACGTTCCCCCCGCCGCGACGTCGGCGCATCATCTCCAGGCCTTCGAGCGGCTCGAGCGCCCGGATCAGGACAGCGGCGGGAACTCCGGCCGCTTCGGTCACCGCGTTGAGGCACCAGTGCATGCCGTAGGTGAAGTACACGTAGGCGGTGCCCGGGGGTTCGAACAGGCTGGCGTTGCGCCGCGTGCGCCGGGCGCGGTAGCCGTGCGAGGCGGGATCGTCGCGGCCGAGGTACGCCTCGGTCTCGACGATCCTGCCGACGGTCCGCCGTCCGCCGATGTCGCTCACGACGATCTGTCCCAAAAGCCTACGCGCGACCTGGGAAGTGGGTCGCGCGTAGAACGACGCCGGCAGCGGGGTACGGTTCACCCGCCGCCGGTGAGCCCGCGCTTCACCTTGGACCAGAAGGATTCGTTACCGGCGTCGGGCTCATCCGCCGGGGGCTGCGGCGCTGCAATCGGAGGGGAAGGCGACGTATGCTCGCGGGCCGTGGGGCGCGACTCCTCGGCGTCGCGGCGCTCGACGCGATCCGCGCCGCCGCCCGCCCCACCCCCTCCGCCCCCCCCGCCCCCGCTCCTACCCCGCCCCCTGCCGCCGCGGCCGCGACCACCCCGTCGGCTGCGACCACCCCGCTCGTCACGCTCACTCCGGTCCGACGGTTCGCGCTCACCGCGTGCGCCGGCGTCGCCACCCTGACGACCGCGCGGCCTCTCCCCACCGCGACCGCGTCCGCCTCGGCCCCGTTCCTCCCTCCGGTCCCCGCGATCTTCGTCGGGCGCGATGGGCGCGCCGAGCGGGAGGGAGGGGGAGGGCGGCGGGGCGGGCATGGTCGGCGGCAACAGCTCGATCCGCGGCTTGAAGTTCGGATCGACCTCCACGACGCCGATCTTGGGAATCTCGGGAGGGGTGACCCGAGGGCCGCGGGAGCCACGGCGGAACCGCGCGCTGCGCGCCGGGATGCCGCCAACCGGCGGGCTGGGGCGCGCCGACGGCGGGGCGGAGGAATCCGGCATGGGCGGATCGAGCGCTTCGTCGGCGTCGGTCACGGCTGCCGGGGAGACGGGTGGGGGGGGTGGAGCAGGTGTCGCGTCACGCAGCTTCACCGAATAGGCGCCGTCGTCCTCCTTGGCGAGGTCGATCAACTCGCGGTCGTGCGCCTGGCGCAGCAGCTTCTGCACTTGCGCCGGCTCGATCGGCTCCGAGTCGCCCGTGATCTCGGCCATGGCCTCGCCCAGCTCCTGGGCGCTCACGGGGTGGGACTCACCACCCAGCCGGCCGATGGCCTGCTTGATCAGCCCGAAAGCGCCGTCGAGGGAGAACGCGCTGCGGCGCGGCTCTGGCTCTGGAACGTGCTCAGTCGGCGGGGCGTGCTCGACGCGCCCTTCCCGGCCCTCCCCAGTCCCCCCCCCGCCGCGGCGGCCCCGCCCCGACCCCCCCCGCGCTCCTCGGCCTTCGCCGCGCTCGCGCGGCCGCTCGGAGGGGGGCGCCGCCACGCCCGCGGGCTGCGCTGCGGCTCCCGGAACGTCGGGACCCAGCCCGATCTCATACTGCCCGTTATCGAGCTTGGTGAGATTGATGAGGCCTTTGTGGGCGGCCTCGACCACGAACTTCGAGAAACGTGAAAACCCCACGTCCTTCTCGTTGAACGTCGGGTCGATCTCCTGCATGACCTGCTTCAGCCGGTCGGACCGCATGACGTCGTTGTGCGCGGTCATCTGCTTGACGGCCTCGACCACCAGCTCCCAGGGATCGTGGCGCTCGTGGGTGACGTCGGATTCCTTGGTGAGCCCGGCCAGCTCGTTGTAGGAGTAGTATTCATCGCAGTTTTGGATCAAGAGATCGCTCGACGACTCGCGGATCCCCACGCCGATGACGTATTTCCCGTACTCCTTGAGCTTGAGCACGAGCGAGGAGAAATCCGAGTCGCCCGAGAGCAGGATGAAGGTGCCGATCTCGGGACGCGTGAAGACGAGCTCCAGCGCGTCGATCGCGAGCCGGATGTCGGTCGCGTTTTTCTTGTTCGAGCCGTAGGCCGGCGCGAAGATCAGGTCGATCGACGACTCGGAGAGCGGGACGATGTACTGCGGATAGCGGCGCCAGTCGGCGTACGCGCGTTGCACCGCGACCTTGCCGCGGATGATCTCCGATTGGAGGAGCCGCTTCAACTCCGTCTGGAGATCCGAGCGGATCCCCATCGTCACGTTGTCGAAGTCGATCAGCAGCGCCGCGTTGGGCGCATGGGAGGGGGGTTCTTTGTGCGGCCGTGCAAGATGGGCATGCGGCTGTTGCATCATGTGGTTGTACTCAGTTCCAGGCCAACGACCTGTGTGAGCTCCCGTCGCTTCACCTTGCCGCTCCCGGTCAGCGGGAAGGCGTCGAAGAAGCGCACCAGGTCGGGCACTTTGTAGTCGGCGACGGTCTCACGGCAGAAGTCCTTGAGCTCGTCGCCGGTCACGATGGAGCCCTCCGTGGGCACGACGCAGGCGCAGATCAGCTCCCCGAGTGTCTCGCTGGGGAGGCCGACCACGCACGCGTCACCCACGGCAGGGTGCGTCCGGAGGAGATCCTCCAGCTCGCGCGGATAGATCTTGTAGCCACCGCGGATGATCAGCTCATTGCGGCGGCTCATGATCCTGACGTAACCGTCCTCGTCCAGAATCGCGAGGTCGCCCGTCATGAACGATCCCTCGGCAGTGAAGGACCGCGCCGTCTCGCCGGGCATCCGGTAATAGCCCAGCATGACGTTCGGCCCCTTCACCGCCAGCTCTCCGACCGCCTCGGGCCCGTGGAGCGCCCCGCTCGTCAGATCCACGATCTTCACCTCCACGCCGGCGATGGGCCGGCCGGTGGTGTGCGTGCGCCGCTCGGGACCGTCCTCGAAGCGGGTGATCGTCACCGTGGGGCCCGTCTCGGTGAGCCCGTAGGCGATCTGGACGTCGCACCACTGCCGGATCCGGGCAGCCAGCTCAGGAGAAACCGGGCTCCCGGCGACGATGCCCGTCCGGCACGTGGTCGGTGGTTGCCCCTCAAACGAGGGATCGCGCATGAGGAGCTCGAACATCGTGGGCACGCCGTGCACCAGAGTGACTCGCTCGCGGCGAATCAGATCGAGCGCGCGGCCGGCGTCGAACCGCTCTTGTAGCACGAGCGTCGCGCCCGCGCCGATGGTAACGGCGACGACGTGCACACCGAAGATGGTGAAGAGCGGCACGGACCCGAGCACCCGGTCGTCGCCCGTGTGGCGCAAGGCCTCGCCCGAGGCGCGGGCCGTCACTGCGATATTCCGATGCGACAGCGTGACGCCCTTGGGCTTTCCCATCGTTCCCGATGTGTAGAGGATGGCGAACGGCTGCGCGGCCGGATCGCCGCCCTCGATCGATGCCGGGTGCCGGGCCACCTTCGACACCAGGTCCCCGTAGCGGTAGACGCGGTCGTCCAGCCAGCGGTCCGCGTCGCCCACGAGGATCAGCGCGCGCAGCTCGGGCAGATCGGGAAGCAACCCGGCGTACAGCCCCACGTAGTCCACGCCCGCTCCGTCGTACGCGTCGGGGATCAGCGCCGCGCGCACTTCGGCGTTCCGCAGCTGGTACTTCAACTCGTGAGCGCTGAGCGAGGGATCGAGCGGAACCAACACGATGCCGCGGTAGGCTGCGGCGAGGAAGGTCACCACCCACTCCGGCCAGTTCGGCAGGTCCACCGCCAGCCGGTCGCCGGGCTGGAGGCCGAGACGCACCAGCGCCGCGGCGAGCGCGAGCGCCTCGCGCTCAACTTGCCCATAGGTCATCCGGCGTGACCCAAACACCAGAAACTCTCGATCGGGGTGCGCCTTCGCCCGTTCGGCGAAGAGCGCCGCCAGATGATCTGTCACCACGTCTACCACGTCCCCCACAACGTTCGGAGTCTTTGAAAATAAACAACTTGCGCTGAAAGGGACAGGCCGGGCAGGCCGGTGTCCGCTCGCCACTGAAGAACGTAACGTTTTGCCATCAAAGGGCATTCGGGACACTACTCCCCCAGCACCTTGATGATCACGCGCTTTTTGCGCTGTCCGTCCCACTCGCCATAGAACACGCGCTGCCACGGGCCTAGGTCGAGCTTACCGCCCGTGATCGGAACGATCACTTCGTGCCCGATGGTGAGGCTGCGCAGGTGGGCCGCCGCGTTGTCCTCCCCCGTCTCGTTGTGCCGGTACCGTTTCGGATCCCACGGCGCGATGGTGCTCTCGAGCCACTTGAGGATGTCCGCCCACAGTCCCGATTCGTGATCGTTCACGAAGACGGAGGCCGTGATGTGCATCGCGCTCACCAGCGTGAGCCCTTCCGCGACGCCGCTCTCCCGAACCTGCTCGGCCACCTGGTCGGTGATGTCGATGATCTCCTGGCGCTGCTTCGTGTTGAACCAGAGGTAGTGCGTGTGGGCCTTCATGAGATCCCCCAAGAATTGCCAATCCGCAATGGAATCCGTGTCGAATTGTCACACGGGGCTCCAACGCCTAGATTGGCCCCGACAATATGCTGCCGTTCCGCCAGCGGATCTTCGTGATCCTCGCCGCACTGACCGCGGTGCCGACCGCCCTCGCGGTCGTGGGCTGGGCGCTGGCGGTGCGCACCGGGACGCCGTCCGCCGGAGCGCGGGTGGCGCTGGAGGAGACGGCGGCGTCAGCGCGGCTGATGGTGGAGCAGATGGACACGACGCATCTGTCGCTCCGCGAGCGGGCCGCGCTGCGCCGGCATCTCGACCAGCTCTCGAACTCGGTGAGCCTGGCGCGCCGCGCCGAAACGTACCTGCGCTACTACGCAGGCGGGTTCGCGGCCGTCGTGATCGTGTTCGGCGCGCTCGTGATGTTGTCTTCGGTCCGGCTCGCGGGGCACCTCTCGCGCCAGCTGTCGCGACCCATCGACGAGCTGGTGGGCTGGACACGCCTGATCCGGCGGCGCGTACCGCTCCCGGGGGACGGGGGGGGGGCGCCCCCGCGGGGCGCGCCCGAGTTCGCGGCGCTGCGCCAGGCGCTGCGCGAGCTCGTCACCGCGCTCGACGCTGCGCGCGAGAAGGAGCTCGAGGCGGAGCGTTTGCGCGCGTTCCGCGAAGTGGCCCGCCGGGTGGCGCACGAGATCAAAAACCCCCTCACCTCGATGCGCATCGCCGTGGACCAGCTCGAGCGGACGGTCGGAGCGTCGGACAGTCGGACGGCGATGGACGTGCTGGCGGCGGAGACGGAGCGGCTGTCCCGGCTGGCGAAGGAGTTCTCGGACTTCGGGCGGTTACCCGAGGGCCCGAAGAGCGAAGTGGACCTCGTAGACCTGTTGACGGACCTGGGCCGCAGCGCGGTGCCTCCCGAGGTCCAGGTGACGGTTCGAGCCAACGGCGAGCCGTCCAAGCTGCTCGGGCAATACGACCCGCTGCGACGCGCGTTCTCCAACCTGCTGCGCAACGCGGCGGAGGCGAGCGCGGGACGGGGGTCGATCGACGTCGCGGTGAGCCGGGACGGGGCGGGAATCGTGGTGACGGTCGCGGATCACGGTCCGGGCATCCCCGAGGAGCTGCGGCATCGGGTGTTCGAGCCCTACTTCACGACCAAGCGGGACGGCACCGGCCTTGGGCTCGCGCTGGTCCGGGAGACGATCGAAGCTCACCACGGCACGATTACGGTGTCGGACACCCCGGGCGGCGGCGCCACGTTCGCCATCGTGCTCTCCACGGCATGAGCCCGCGCGTCCTGCTCGTCGACGACGAGGCGAACCTCCGCAGGATGGTCGGCGCGCTGCTCCAGTCGGAAGGCTTCGAGACGCTCGAAGCCCCGAACGGCGCCGCGGCGCTCGCGGCCGTGGAGCGCGACGTCCCCGACGCGGTGCTGCTCGACCTCATGATGCCGGGTGGCCCCGACGGACTCGCCACGCTCGAGCAGCTCAAGCGCGTGGCGCCGGACATCCCGGTCGTCATGATGAGCGGCAAGGCGAGCCTCACCGACGCCGTTCGCGCGACCAAGCTCGGCGCCTTTCAGTTTCTCGAAAAGCCGCTCACCCCGGAGGGAGTGCTCACCACCCTGCGGGCCGCCCTCGAGCTGTCACGCACGCTCGCCGAGAACCGACGGCTACACGAGGCGTTGGGCCACGGCGATCCCCTCGTGGGCGTCAGCCGGGCCATGGAGGAGCTGCGCGCCCTGATCGCACGCGTCGCGCCGACGGAAGCGCGCGTCCTGATCACCGGCGAGTCCGGCACGGGGAAGGAGCTCGTGGCCTCGGCGATCCACCGCCAGAGCGCCCGCGCGGCGCGGCCGTTCGTGTGTGTGAACTCGGCCGCGATCCCGAAGGACTTGGTGGAGTCGGAGATGTTCGGACACGAGCGGGGCGCGTTCACCGGGGCGACCGAGCGCCGCATCGGGCGCTTCGAGCTGGCGGACGGCGGGACCCTGCTCCTGGACGAGGTGGCCGATCTGGGAGCCGAGGCTCAGGCGAAGCTGCTGCGCGTCCTCGAGAGCGGGGTGATCGAGCGGCTGGGCGGCGAGAAACCGATCACCGTGAACGTGCGGGTCATCGCCGCCACCAACAAGGATCTGGCCCGGGCGGCGCAGCAGCGACAGTTCCGCGAGGACCTGCTGTTCCGGCTCAACGTCCTGCCGATCCAGATCCCGCCGCTCCGCGAGCGTCCCGAGGACGTCCCGCCGCTGCTGCAGCACTTCGCGACGCGGCAGGCCAGCCGGCTCGGACGCGCGGTGCGCTTCGACACAGGCGCGGCACAGCTGCTCGCCGCCTACCCGTGGCCGGGCAACGTGCGCGAGCTGGCGAACCTGGTGGAGCGGCTCGCCATCCTCGCGACCGGCGAGACGATCACGGCCGACGACGTCGCCCGCGTCCTGCCCCAGGATGGCGTCCCGGCCCTCTCCCCCGACGGCTGGGCCGACATCGCCCTATCGGACGCGCTCGACCAGTTTGAGCGAACGCTCATCGCCCGGGCATTGTCGGCGGCGCGCGGCAACGTCGCCGACGCCGCGCGCAAGCTCGCCACGGATCGCGCCAACCTGTATCGCCGCATGCGGCGGCTCGGCCTCGAGCCGCCACGGAACGTAGCGGGATGACACACGCCCCGACGCACCGTCGCGCGCTCCCGCCGACCGCGGCGACGCGCGGCGCGCGGCGGGATCCGGCACGGCCTATGCGCCGGGCTGCCGCGCCCCCGACCAGGATTCCCGCCATGCGCGCGCTCGCCCACGCCGTGCTCTGCGCCCTCGGCCCGTCACTCGCCGCCGCACAGGACACGGCGATCGTGATCCAACCAGAGAGCGGCGGCGTGGTGATCCAGCCGCCCGAGCTCCCCCGACTGGTGGCGGAGGAAGCGATCCGGCTCTACAACGCGCCCGCCACGACCCGGCTCGTGGGACGCGCGCGCCTGCCACGCGGCAACGAGTGGCGCGGCGACGTGGCCGTGCGCAACGGCGCGGTCTGGGTGGGCGGCCGTGTCCAGGGCACGGTCCTGGTGGTCAACGGCGACGCCATCCTCGACTCCGCGGCGGCGATCACTGGTGACCTCATCGTGGTCGGCGGGATGGTCACCCGCGCTCCCGGGGCGTCGGTCGGTGGCGAGGTGCGCGTGTACCGCGAGCCGCTCGCCTACCGCATGACCGGCGACGAGATCGCCCTCGCGCCGGCCAACCCGCGCCGCTGGTTCCGCAGGCTGGGCGTCGAAAAATCATGGGGCACGGCCGATTCCCGTTCGTCGCTCACGCTCGCCACCGGCGGCACGTTCAACCGGGTGGAGGGCCTGCCGGTCGTGTTCGGCCCGGTGTTCGACCGCAAGCTGCGGGAGAACCTGCGGTTCCGCGTGGACGCGCTCGGCGTGTTTCGGACGGCGGGGAACTTCACGGACAAACGCCGGGACCTGGGCTACCTGCTCCGCACCGAGCTGCGGTCGGGCGAGGTGCCGGCGTACAGCGTGGAGTTCCGGATGTACGACGCAGTCGCGCCGGTGGAGGACTGGGGGTTGCGGAGCGGCGAGATCGGCTGGGAGGCGTTCCTATTCCAGCGGGACTACCGCGACTACTACCTCAACAAGGGCGTGGCGGGCCGCGCGGTGTTCCAGCCGGAACGGCCGCTCACGTTCGCGCTCGACGTGCGGCGCGAGTGGCAAACCAGCGTGGCCGCACGCGACCCGTGGACGGTGTTCCGCAACGACCAGGCGTGGCGGCCGAACCCGCCGATCGACGACGGGCACTACACCACGTTCGGCGGCGTGGTGACGCTCGACACCCGGAACGACCGCCTCGAGCCGACGGCCGGCTGGTACGTCCGCGCCGAATTCGAGAACGCGCGCTCGAAGGACGTGAGCCCGGAGACGGGCGTGCCGGCCGCCGTGCGCGCGCCGCTTCCCACCGACGGCTCATACCAGTTCAGCCGCGTGTTCTTCGACGCCCGTCGCTACACCCGCGTGAGCCCGTCCGGCCGCGTGAACCTCCGCTTCCTCCTGGGGGGGTGGATCGGGGGCGACCCCCTGCCGCTGCAGCAGCGGCTATCGATCGGCGGCGCCGACCCGCTCGCGGGGTATGGCTTCCGCCACAGCGCCTGCAATCGGGACATCGTCGACCCCGCGTTCGTGGGCAGCCTCGTCGCGGCGTGCGACCGGGTGATCCTGGCCCAGGCCGAGTACCGGGGACACATCTCGCTGCACTGGGCCTATGACTCCGCGCGCCCGGAGGACGAGCAGGCCAAGTCGTTCCTCACGCTCCAGGGACCGGACCTGGTGGTGTTGGCGGACGCGGGGCAGGCGTGGCTCGTCGGCAACGGACCGGGCCGGGTGCCGAGCGACCGGCTCCCGACCCTGGGCAGCTGGCTCGCCGATCTGGGCCTGGGAGTCGATTGGGGCGGGTTCGGCCTGTACGTGGCGAAGGCGGTGACCGAGGGCGAGCCCCTGCGATTCACGCTGCGACTCGATCACCGCTTCTGAGGTGAGGCCGGGGCCCGCTCTCCTGGCCCTGCTCGGCGCGGCGGCGCTCTCCCCGGCCGGCGCGCAGGTCCCCGGTCTGACGGTCACGCTGCAGAGCGAGATCCCCCGCATCCAGACCACCCGCCTCCTCGCCGACGGGAAGTTCGTCACCTTGATGCGCTCGGGGTTCCCCCTGCGCCTGCATTACCGTCTCGAGTTGTGGCGAGCCCGCTCCGGCTGGTTCGACCAGTTGGTGAGCGACTGGTCGTGGGACGCGGTCGCCCGGCACGACCCCCTTGCCGACGACTTCATGCTCATCCGCACCGGCGGCAGCCTCGCACGCTACGGGACGTCCGAGGAGCTGGAGCACGCGCTCGAGATCCCGTACAAAGTGAACCTCAAGCTCCGGGGGTCGGGGAGGTTCTATTTCCTCTGCCGGCTCGAGGTGACGACGCTGAACGACACGGACCTGGAGGAGCTGACCCGTTGGCTCAAGGGCGACGTGAGTCCCGCGGTGTCGGGCGACGGGAATCTGGGGGGCGCGCTGGCCCGCGGCGCGCAGCGGCTCCTCGTGCGGATCGCCGGCCTGCCGCGCCTCACCTTGGAGGCGCGCTCAGAGGCGCTCGACCGGGAACAGCACTAACCCGGGCTCAGAGCGCTTCCAACGTCGCCAGCACGTCGCTGCCGTAGAACGTCCGGATGTACTTCGACTGGATCGAGGTGAGGCGGCGCACCGCCCATGCGAGGTGCACGAAGTGCGGCTCGAACGGCGGCCGCAGCGGGTGCATGCCCGCTTCCTCCGGCAGCAGGTTTCCTTTCCGCGTGTTGCAGGAGCTGCAGGCCGTCAGCACGTTGGTCCAGGCGTTGGTACCGCCGCGTGACAGCGGGACCAGGTGGTCGCGCGTCAGGCACTCACGGTGCCGCAGCTCCGGCTGGCTGCGCCCGCAGAACTGGCAGCGGTAGTTGTCGCGGGCGAAGAGGAAGGTGTTGGTGACTTGGCGGCGGAAGCGGCGCGGGACGTGAACGAACTTGACGAGACGGATGACCGATGGGCGCGGGATCGAAAGTCGCTCGCTGCGGACGACGGTACCGTCCGCTTCGACGATCTCCGCCTTGCGGTCGATCACGAGCCTGAGCGCCCGGCGCACCGGCACCATGGTCAGCGGCTCGAATGACGCGTTGAGCGCTAGGCAGCGCACAGCACTTCCCCCTCCCCCTGCGACAAAGCGGCCGTCTCGCTCAGGGGTGAACGGGACGGCCACGTATGCTACTCAACAGCCTAACGCGCGGCAAGACCTTGGGTTAAGTCCCTCCCGCCGCGGCAAATGAGAGCCGCAACGCTTCCAATTGGTCCTCCACCGACTTGCGTGAGGCTCCCCCAGGCGTCGCTCGCCCCTCCACGCTGTCTTCCCAGGTTCCCAGCTGCGCCAGCGCGGCTGCCAACGCCGGGTGGATCCTCCCGACGACGTCGGCCGGTACGCGGTCGAGGGGGACGCCGGCGCGTTCCGCCTCGCCCACCAGGCGGCCCACGAGCCCGTGACTCTCGCGGAACGGCGTGCCAGCCTCGACCAGTCGGTCGGCCAGGTCGGTGGCGCGCAGCGCCACGTCCAGGGCCGCGCGCATCCGCTCCGCGTCCACGGTGAGCCCGGCGATCGCGCCGGTCACCGCGGGGAGCACGACGGCCAGCGTATCGAAGGCGTCGAACAGCAGCGCTTTGTCTTCCTGCAGGTCCTTGCTGTAGCCCGCAGGGAGGCCTTTCAACGTCGTCGCCAGGGCAACCAGGTCGCCGAGCAGTCGACCGGCTTTGGCCCGGGCGAGCTCGAACACATCGGGGTTGCGCTTCTGCGGCAACAGGCTCGAGCCGGTGCTGAAGTCGTCCGACAAGCGCACGAAGCCGAACTCGGCGGTCGTGTAGAGCGCGAGCTCCGCGCCGAGGCGGGAGAGATGCGTCCCGACGAGCGCGAGCGCGAACAGCGCTTCGGCGACGAAGTCGCGGTCGCCGGTCGCGTCCAGCGCGTTTGCCGAGATGCTCCGGAAGCCCAGGGCTTCCTTGAGGAGCACGCGGTCCACCGGAAAGCCCGAGCCCGCGATCGCTCCCGAGCCGAGCGGCAGCTCCGCCGCGCGGCGCCGGGCGTCGGCCAAGCGCTGGCGGTCGCGCACGAGCGGCCAGGCGTGCGCGAGCAGCACGTACGCCCAGCGCACCGGCTGCGCGCGCTGGCCGTGCGTGTAGCCGGGCAGGAGCATCTCGACGCCCTCGCGCGCGCGCGCGACCAGGGTGCGCCCGAGCACGGCGAGATCGGCGTCGAGGTGGTCGATGGCGGCGAGCGTCCAGAGCCGCAGGTCGGTGGCCACCTGATCGTTGCGCGACCGGCCGGTGTGCAGTTTCCCGGCGACCGCGCCCACCTCCTCATACAACAGGCGCTCCACCAGCGTGTGCACGTCCTCCTCCGGCGCACCCACCGCGGCGCCGTCCGCCAGGCGCTCGGCTGCCCGATCGAGCCCGTCGAGCAGCTGAGACTCCTCGGCGGGCGTCACGGCCCCGACGCGACCGAGGGCATGGACCCACGCCTTGCTCGCCGCCACGTCCTGCGGCCACAGCCGGTGGTCGACGGGAAGGCTCCGGTTCAGCGCGTCGAGCGCCTCGCTCGGCCCCAAGCTGAACCGGCTACCCCACATCTGATGCGCCGCGGCCGGGGGGGCCGGCGGGGCCGGGGGAGTCTCCGTGGGGCGGCGCGCCATCAGTCCGCCGCCGCGCCGACTTCCGGCTGCCGCCGCGCCGCGTCGAGGCCGGCGCCGATCTTGATCGCGAGGCCGTAGAGTTGGATGAAGCCCTCGGCGTCCTTCTGGTCGTAGACGTTGTCCTTCCCGAAGGTCGCGTACGACGGCTGGTACAGCGCGTACGGACTCTCGCGCCCCGAGACCGTGAGGCCGCCCTTGTAGAGCTTGAGCCGCACGCTGCCCGTCACCCGCTTCTGCGTGGCGGTGACGAGCGCGTCGAGCGCCTCCCGCTCCGGCGTCCACCAGCGGCCGTCATAGACGAGGTCCCCATAGCGCAGCCCGGCCTCGTCCTTGAGCCGCAGCGTGCGACGGTCGAGCACCAGCTGCTCGAGCTCGCGGTGGGCCGCGAAGAGCAGCGTCCCGCCGGGCGTCTCGTACACGCCGCGCGACTTCATACCGACCAGCCGGTCCTCCACCACGTCGGCGCGGCCGACGCCGTGCTCGCCCGCGATCTCGTTCAGCGTCTCGAGCAGCTCGACCGGGCCCAGGGGAACGTGGTTGACCGACACGGGGGTCCCATCCTCGAAGCCGATCTCGACCACGGCGGGAAGCTCGGGCGCCTCGAGCGGGTCGGTGGTCATCACGAAGATGTGCTCCGGGGGCTCGCGCGCGGGGTCTTCGAGAATGCCGCCTTCGTGCGAGCAGTGCCACAGGTTGCGGTCGGTCGAATACGGCTTGTCGAGCGTCGCCTGGACGGGGACGCCCTTGGCCTTGACATAGGCGATCAGGTCCTCGCGACCGTGGAACTGCCACTCGCGCCACGGCGCGATCACCTGGAGGTCAGGCGCGAGCGCCGCGTAGGTGAGCTCGAAGCGGACTTGATCATTGCCCTTCCCGGTGCAGCCGTGGGCGACGGCCTGGGCGCCGGCGCGCTGCGCCAGGGCCACCTGATGCGCGGCGGTCACGGGCCGCCCCATCGCGGTACCGAGCAGGTAGGTGCGCGCGTAGACGGCGCCGGCGCGGAGCGTCGGGAACACGAAGTCGCGGACGAACTCCTCACGGAGATCCTCGATCACGCAGTCGACCGCGCCGGAGCGCTTGGCCTTGTCGACCAGCCCGTCGAGTTCGCCCGGACCCTGCCCCACGTCCGCCGCGAAGCAGAGAACCCTGGCGCCGTACTGCTCGCGGAGCCAGGGAACGATCGCCGACGTATCGAGCCCGCCGGAGTACGCGAGGACGACCAACGGCCCCATGGTGGTGCTCCTTGTAGTTTATGCAGTAGGATGTATAAACATACAGCTCGTCGGCGGCCTGTCAAGGCGATGGGTGCTGGCAAATTCGTGGGGCACCCCCGATCTTTTTCGCGTTCCGGAATCCCGAGGGTCCATGCATCGGCGGGAACTGCTCAGCATGCTTGGCGCCGCGGTCGCGGGTCCCCTGCTACCGGCGTCGGCGCGCGGCGACCCGTTCGCGGCCGGCCGCACGGCGCACCGCCGCGCCCGCAGTCGCGGTCTCCAAGTCCTCGACCCCCATCAGAGCGAGACGGTCGCCACGATCGCCGAGATGATCATCCCGGCGACCGACACGCCCGGCGCGCGGGCGGCCGAGGTGCACCGATTCATCGATCTGCTGCTCGCGGAGTGGGCCCCGGACGACGAGCGCGCGCAGTTCCTGCAGGGGCTCGCCGACGTGGACGCGCGGGCCCGGACCGCCTTCGGCGTCGATTTCCTCTCCGCCACCGAAGCGCAGCGCGGCACCATCCTGACCCAGCTGGACGCCGAAGCCCAGGCGCAACGCGGTCCCGAGCGCGACCGCCAGCCGCCCTTTTTCCTGCGCATGAAGGCGCTCACCGTGTACGGCTATTGCACTTCGGAGATCGGGGCCACGACCGAGCTGCACTACGAGGTGATCCCGGGCTCCTACGACGGGTGTACGGACCTGGGGCGCGCGAGCGCCGGGCCCGGGGATTTCTGATGGCGGCGCCCAGCTTCGACGCCATCGTCGTCGGCTCCGGCATCACGGGCGGGTGGGCGGCGAAGGAGCTGTGCGAGCGCGGGCTCAAGACAATCGTGCTCGAGGCCGGCCGGCCGATCGACCCCGCCCGGGACTACGTCGAGCACGTGCCGCCGTGGGCGATGAAGTTCCGCGGCTTCGGCGACCGCAAGGCGCTCGAGCGCGATCAGTTCGTCCAGCGTCACTGCTACGCCTGCAACGAGTACAGCGGCAAGTTCTTCGTGAACGACCGGGAGAATCCCTACAGCGTCGATCCCGACAAGCCGTTCCATTGGATCCGGGGCCGTCAGGTCGGCGGCCGGTCCATCATGTGGGGGCGGCAGGTGTACCGCTGGAGCGATCTCGACTTCGAGGCGAACGCGCGCGACGGTTTCGGCGTGGACTGGCCGATCCGCTACGCCGACCTGGCACCGTGGTACGACCACGTCGAGGAGTTCATCGGCATCTCGGGCGAGGCACTGGGTCTCCCCCAACTCCCCGACGGCAAGTTCCTCCCGCCGATGGCGCTCAACTGCGCCGAGCAGGTCGTGCGCGAGGGCGTCGCGAAGCGCTTCGCCCCCGAGCGCGTGGTGACGATCGGCCGGGTCGCGATCCTCACGGCCTCGCATGGTGGGCGCGCGGCGTGCCACTACTGCGGGCCGTGCGAGCGCGGCTGCATTACGCACTCCTACTTCAACAGTATCGGCGTGACGCTCCCGGCGGCGCGCGCCACGGGTCGGCTCACGCTGCGACCGTACAGCGTCGTCCACAGCGTCCTATACGATGAGCGGCGCGACCGCGCCACCGGGGTGCGCGTCATCGACGCGCAGACCCACCAGCCGCTCGAGTTCCACGCCCGCGTCGTCTTCCTGTGCGCCTCGACGCTCGAGTCGACCCGCATCCTCCTCAACTCGAAGACGCCGCGCTTCTCCGCCGGGCTCGCGAACTCGAGCGGGGAGCTCGGCAAGAACCTCATGGACCATGCGATGGGCGGCGGAGCGCGCGGGACGATCCCGGGCATGGAAGACCGCGCGGTCCACGGGCACCGTCCCAACGGGATCTACGTCCCCAGGTTCCGCAACGTGAAGACGCCGCACCCCGACCTGTTGCGCGGCTACGGGTTTCAGGGTGGCGCCGATCGCGCGCGGTGGGGCCGCTTGGCTTCGCAGCCCGGATTTGGCGTCGAGTTCAAGCGCGGCCTGCACACGCCCGGGCCGTGGCAATTCTCATTCTATGGCTTCGCGGAATGCCTGCCGCGCCCGACCAACTACGTGGAGTTCGATCCGGAGAAAGTCGATGCCTGGGGGATTCCGGCGCTGCGGATCCACTGCGCCTGGAGCGACAACGAGCGCAAGCTGCTGCACGACATGTCGGTCACCGGGGCGGAGATGCTCGAGGCCGCCGGCGCCCGCGACATCCAGCCGTTCGTCGAGGACAACCCACCCGGGCTCACGATCCACGAAATGGGAACCGCGCGCATGGGGCGCGACCCGAAGACGTCGGTCTTGAACGCCCACAACCAGTGCCACGACGTGAAAAACCTATTCGTCACCGACGGCGCCTGCATGGCGTCCTCGGCGTGCCAGAACCCGTCGATCACGTACATGGCGCTCACGGCGCGCGCTTGCGCGTACGCGGTGGAGGCGATGAAGCGGAGGGAACTGTGACGAGATGCGGGATGCGGGATCCGGGATGCGTCACCCCCGATCGCCGGACGTTTCTGAGGACGCTCGGCGCATCCGCCCTCGCGAGCTTTGGGATTCCCGCATCTCGCATCCCGCTTCCCGCATCCCGGCTGGACCGCATCGGGCTGCAGCTCTACACGGTGCGGCACGAGCTGGAGCGGGATTTCGAGGGCACGCTCGCCCGCGTCGCGACGACGGGGTACCGCGAGGTCGAGCTCGCGGGCTACTTCGGCAAGGCCCCGGCCGACGTGAGGGCTATGCTCGACCGGCACGGCCTGGCCGCGCCCGCGGCTCACGTGTCGCTCGCCCCGAACGAGTGGCGGGCGGCGCTCGACGCGGCTCCAGTGATCGGGCACCGCTATCTCGTGGTCCCGTGGATCGCCGCCGAAGCACGACGCACACTCGACGACTACAAGCGCATGGCGCAGCGCTTCAACCAGGCGGCGACCGCGGCGCGCGCCGCGGGGATCCAGTTCGCCTACCACAACCACGACTTCGAGTTCGTGCCGATGGACGGCCGCCTGCCGTACGACGTGTTGCTGGCGGAAACCGATCCGCATCTCGTGCAGCTCGAGATCGACCTGTACTGGATCACCAAGGGCGGGCAGGACCCGCTCACCTACTTCGCGCGCTGGCCCGGCCGCGTCCCGCTGGTCCACGTGAAGGACTCCGCCGGACCGCCCGACCATCGCATGGTGGACGTGGGGGCGGGGACGATCGACTGGAAGCGGATCTTCGCGCAGGGGGAGCAGGCGGGCATCCGACACTGTTTCGTCGAGCACGACGCGCCGGCGAACGCGTTCGCGTCGATCCGCGCGAGCTACGAGTACCTGAAGCGGCTGGAGTTCTGATGCGGCGTCGCGACGCGGTGCGACTGCTGGGAGCGGCCGCCTTGGGTCCCCAGGCTGAAGCCTGGGCTCGGCCAGGCGCTGCCCTGAAGGGCAGTGTGTCGTCGAGCTCACGCCTCAGCGTGGGCAGACTGAAGCAATCCGCCTGCCGCTGGCCGTACCGGGCGATCCCCCTCCCCGACTTCTGCCGGGCCGCAGCGGGGATGGGGCTCGCCGCGATCGACCTGCTCGGTCCCGAAGACTGGGAGCCGGTGCGCGAGTTCGGGCTCGTGTGCTCCATGGGGTATCCCACCGCTCGCCGGGACTTCATCGCGACGGGATTCAACGACCGGGCGAACCACCCGTTGCTGCTCAGGGAGCTGGCGGACGCCATTCCCCTCGCCGCTCGGCACGGCGTCCCGAACGTCATCGCGATGTTCGGCAACCGGCGCGGCATGAGCGACGCGGAAGCGATCGACAACTGCGTCGCCGGACTGAACCAGATCAAGGGGCTGGCCCAGGCGCAGGGCGTGACGGTGTGCCTCGAGCTCCTGAACAGCAAAGTGGACCACCCGGATTATCAGGGGGACCGGACCGCGTTCGGGGTCGCCGTGGTGAAGGCGGTGGGCTCGCCGCGCGTCAAGCTGCTGTACGACATCTATCATATGCAGATCATGGAGGGCGACATCACCCGCACCATTCGCGACAACACGGACGCCATCGCCCACTTCCATACCGGCGGCGTACCCGGGCGCCACGAGCTGGACGGCACGCAGGAGCTGAACTACCACGCCATCGCCGCGGCGATCGCCGACTCGGGCTTTACCGGCTTCGTCGCCCACGAGTTCCAGCCGACTCGCGAGCCGCTGCGCGCGTTGCGAGAGGCCGTCGACACCTGTACGGTCTGACCGGATAACCACCGTGAACACCCACGCACCACGCACCACGCCTCAAACCAAGGTTTACGACGTCTGCATCGTCGGCTCGGGGGCCGGCGGCGGCATGGCGGCGTACGCGCTCACGCACGCCGGTGCAGACGTCATCGTGCTCGAAGCCGGCGGGCCCTGGGATAACATGAAGGACTCGGCGATGCTCATCTGGCCCTACGAGTCGCCGCGCCGGGGGGCGTCCACCAAGCAGCGCCCGTTCGGCGAGTTCGATGCGTGCATCGGCGGCTGGGACATCGAAGGCGAGCCGTACACCCGCGCGCCCGGCACGGAGTTCAACTGGTGGCGGGCGCGAATGGTCGGCGGGCGGACGAACCACTGGGGCCGCATCTCCCTCCGGTTCGGGCCGTACGACTTCAAGCGGAAGAGCCGGGACGGCCTGGGCGACGACTGGCCGATCTCCTACGAGGACGTCGCGCCCTACTACGACAAGACCGACCGGCTGATCGGCGTCTTCGGGAGCAAGGAGAACCTCCCGAACGAGCCGGACGGGGTGTTCCTGCCGCCCCCCAAGCCACGCTGCCACGAGCTACTGATCAAGCAGGCGGCCGACAAGCTCGGCATCACCTGCATCCCCGCGCGGCTCTCGATCCTCACGCGGCCCCTGAACGGCCGGGCCGCGTGCCACTATTGCGGCCAGTGCAACCGCGGCTGCAAGGTCAACGCGAATTTCACCTCCACCAACGTGCTGATCGCCCCAGCCCTCGCCACGGGCAAGCTCACGCTCGTGACCAACGCGATGGCGCGCGAAGTGACCGTGGACCGCGCCGGCCGCGCCACGGGCGTCGCCTACGTGGACAAGACGACCGGAGCGGACCGGCACGTGCGCGCGAAGGTCGTCGTGCTGGCCGCGAGCGCGTTGGAGTCGAGCCGCTTGCTCCTGAACTCGACGTCGAGTGCGTTCCCGCACGGCCTGGCCAACTCGAGCGGCACGGTCGGCAAGTACATCACCGACACGACCGGCACCGACGTCGCGGGATTCATTCCGAAGATGGTCGACCACGTGCCCCACAACCACGACGGCGTGGGGGGCATGCACCTGTACATGCCGTGGTGGCTCGACAACAAGGCGCTCGACTTCCCGCGCGGCTACCACATCGAACTTTGGGGCGGCGCCCACATGCCGGGCGCCGGCGTCCTGGGCGGGATCCACCGCTACCCTCCCGGCGGCGGCTATGGGAAACAGCTGAAGGACGACTATCGCCGCTACTACGGCGCCACGGTCGGTTTCTCGGGGCGCGGCGAGATGATGCCGAATGACGACTGCTACTGCGAGATCGATCCCCGCACGGTGGATCGGTGGGGCATCCCGGTGCTGCGGTTCCACTGGAAGTGGTCGGACCACGAGTACAAGCAGGTCAAACACATGCAGGAGACGTTCCGCGCGCTCGTCGCCGAAATGGGTGGCGAGGTGTTCTCCCCCATGCCGACGGCCGAGCGGGGCTACGGGATCGCGGCGGGCGGCACCATCATCCACGAGCTGGGCGGCACCCGCATGGGGGACGATCCCAAGACGTCGGTGCTCAACCGGTGGTGCCAGGCGCACGACTGCAAGAACCTGTTCGTGGCCGACGGCGGGCCGTTCGTGTCGCAGGCGGACAAGAACCCGACCTGGACCATCCTCGCGCTCGCGATGCGGACGAGCGACTACATCGCGGACCAGATGAAAAAGGGGGCACTGTGATGGCGGACAGTCGGACGGGCGGACGGTCGGACGGGATAAACCGTCGGGACGCGGTGCGCCTGCTCGCTCTCGCTCCGCTGGCCGCCGCGTTCTCGTGGGCGCCGGAATCGGTGCAGGAGGCCGCGGCGTTGGCGCGCCAGGCGCTCGCTCGGGGCGCGCCGTACGAGCCGAAGATCTTCACCGCCCACGAGTGGGAGACGGTGCGCCTGCTCGTGGACCTGATCATCCCGCGGGACGACCGTTCGGGGAGCGCCACGGACGCGGGTGTCCCCGAGTTCATGGACTTCATGCTCGGCGACGACCCGGACCTCGAGACGCCCGTGCGCGGGGGGCTCGCGTGGCTCGACCACGAGTGCGACGACCGCTACGGCAAGACCTTCCTGGCCTGCACCGACGCAGAGCGCACGGCCGTGCTCGACGACATCGCCTGGCCCAAGAAGGCCAGGCCCGTGCACTCGGCGGGCGTCGCCTTCTTCAACAGCTTCCGCGACCTCACGGCCTCGGGCTTCTTCTCGAGCAAGCCGGGCGTGCAGGATCTGCGGTACATCGGCAACACCTTCGTCCCAGAGTGGAAAGGGTGTCCCCCCGCAGCGCTGACGAAGCTCGGCGTGAGCTACGACTGATGGACAACGGAAAGCGGATGATGTCTCAACGACTCGGCATCGGCATCGTGGGCAGCGGTTTCAACGCGAGGTTCCACGTGCAGGCGTTCGTCGGCGTGCGCGATGCGGACGTGCTCGGGATCTGGAGCCCCAACCGCGCGCACGCCGAGGAGACGGCGGCCCTGGCGGGGCGGCTCGACGTCGGCCAGGCGAAGGCGTTCCCGTCCGTCGCAGCGATGGTCGCCGACCCCCGCATCGACGCCATCTGGCTGTGCGGCCCTAACCACGCCCGGATCGAGAACGTCGAGGAAATCGCCGACGCGGTCACGCGCGGCAAGGCGACGCTCAAGGGGATCGCGTGCGAGAAGCCGCTGGCGCGCAACGTGGCCGAGGCGAAGCGCGTGGCCGAGCTGACCAAGCGCGCCGGCCTGGCGCACGGGTACCTGGAGAACCAGCGCTTCGCCCCGCCGGTGGAAGCGGGCCACGCGCTGCTGTGGGCTCGTGGGGCGAAGCTGACCGGCCGGCCCTACCTCGCCCGCGCCGCCGAAGAGCACAGCGGCCCACACATGCCCTGGTTCTGGCAGGGCAAGCTCCAGGGCGGCGGCGTCCTGAACGATATGATGTGCCACTCGGCGCTCGTGGTGCGGCACTTGCTCACCGAGCCGGGAGCGCCGACCGCTTCGGTGCGGCCGGCCCGGATCACGGGGCACATCGCCAGCCTGAAATGGAGCCGCCCGGCGTACGCCAAGAAGCTCGCCGCGATGATGGGCCCGGCGGTGGATTACGCGAGCGCACCCGCCGAGGACTTCGCCAGCGTGATGATCGAGTTCACCACCGACGACCGCCAGCGCGTCCTGGGCGAGGCCACGACCTCCTGGAGCTTCGTCGGCGCCGGCCTGCGGCTCTCGGCCGAGCTGCTCGGCCCCGAATACTCGATGGCGTGGAACAGCCTGGACAGCGGACTGAAGCTCTTCTTCAGCCGGGAAGTGCAAGGCAAGGCGGGTGAAGACCTGGTCGAGAAGCAGAACGCGGAGGTCGGCCAGATGCCGGTGGTGGCGAGCGAGGCCGCCGCCTACGGCTACGAGGCCGAGGACCGGCACTTCGTGCGGGCGTTCCTCGGGCGCGAGCAGCCGCAGCTCACGTTCGACGACGGCGTCGAAGTGGTGAAGGTCCTGATGACGGCCTACATGAGCGCCGAGCAAGGCCGGACGCTGGACTTCCCGCCCCAGGGGCTCGACGCGTTCGTGCCGGCGGTGGCGAAGGGAACATGGAAACCCTGAGCCCAACGCGGAACGCGGAAGTGGGAACGCGGAACAGCGCCGCAACCTTCTGTTCCGCGTTCCGCATTCCGCGTTCCGCGTTGGGCTGGCTGGCGCTTCTGGCGCTCGCTTGCAGTCCCGTGCGCTCGCTGGCGCAGCAATGGCCGGTTCACTCCATGGATCGCCCGCGGCCGCCGATCGTCAACCCCGGCCCCGAGCGCCCCCCCGCGCCGCCGCCGGCGGATGCGCTCGTGCTGTTGGACGGCAACGACCTCTCCGCGTGGCAGTCGGAGGACGGTACGCCGGCGAAATGGATCGCCCGAGGCGGGTACGTCGAGGTCGCGCCCGGCGCGGGGGCGATCGTGACGAGGCGGAGCTTCGGCGACGTGCAGCTGCACGTCGAGTGGGCGGCGCCGACGCCGCCGCGCGGCGAGGGGCAGGAGCGCGGCAACAGCGGCGTCTTTCTCATGACCCACTACGAGATCCAGGTGCTCGATTCGTACGCCAACGTCACCTACGCCGACGGCCAGGCCGCGGCGGTCTACGGCCAGACCCCGCCCCTGGTGAACGCGAGTCGCCCGCCGGGGCAATGGCAGACGTACGACGTCATCTTTCACCGCCCGCGGTTCGCGCCCGACGGCTCGGCGCGGGATTCGGCGCGCGTCACCGTACTCCACAACGGCGTGCTGGTGCAAGATCACACCGTCATCACGGGCTGGACGGTGCACGGCCGGCGGGCGCACTACGAGCCGCACGCGGACCGGCTGCCCCTGCTGTTGCAGGACCACGGCAACCCCGTCCGCTACCGGGACATCTGGATCCGCGAGCTGCCCGACAGCCAATGAGGTCCGCGTCCGGTGGCGTGACCCGCCGGGACTTGTGGATGGACGAGGTGAAGCCGTGAGCCGCATGGGGGGGGTGGGGGGTGGGGGGGTGGGGGTCGGGGGGACTACGCGAGGCTCCAGCCAGACCGATAGGCGGGACGGACGTACTCCTCCGGCACCTTCAGGTTCGTGACCTGCCCCGTGTCCTGACCGATCTCGAGCACCTTGCCCATGCGCACCGCGAGGTCGCCGAGTAGCACCATCTCGGTCAGCGGCCCGGCGTACTCCGCGAAGCTCGAGTTCGTCTTTCCCTGGCCCTTACACTCGGCGATCCATTCGGCGTACACCCCGGGAGAGCGGGGGTACTTCTGCGCCGGCGGGTGCGCCACGAGGTCGGCCTGCTTGTCGGGATCGAGCAGCCGCGGCTCCTCGCCGTAGGTGCCAGCGACGAGCTTGCCGTCGGTGCCGATCCACAGCTGCCCGCTCGTGTCGGGAGGCCACCGCAGCTCGTCCGCGACCTCGGGCGGACGCGACGGATAGAGGCTGCCGTCGTGCCAAACGAGCTTGACCTCCGGGCGGGTGCCGCGCGCCGCGAACGCATAGGCGATGCGCGAGCTCGCCGGCGCCGACTCGGCGTAGAGCTTCGTCGATTCCGGCTCGAGCCGGATGGGGCGCCCGAGCTCGAGCGTCCAGAACGCCGCGTCCATGAGGTGGCACGCCATGTCGCCCAGGGCGCCCGTGCCGAAGTCCCACCACCCGCGCCACTTGAACGGCGCGTACGCCGGATGATACGGCCGGACGGGCGCGGGGCCGAGCCACAGGTCCCAGGCGAGCGTCGCGGGCGTGTAGTATTCCTCGAGGGGCCGGTCCAGCCCCTGCGGCCAGATCGGGCGGTCGGTCCAGCAGTGCACTTCGCGCACCGTGCCGATGGCGCCCGCCTCCACCCACTCCCGGATCTGGCGCGTGCCCTCTTGGGCGTGCCCCTGGTTGCCCATCTGGGTGGCGACCTTCGACTTCTTGGCCGCCTCGGCCATGGCGCGCACTTCCTCGATCGTGCGCGCGAGCGGTTTCTCGCAGTAGATGTGCTTGCCGGCCTTCATCGCCATGATCGCGGCGGCGGCGTGGGTGTGGTCGGGGGTGGCGACGACCACGGCGTCGATATGCTTCGCCTCACGGTCGAGCATCTCCCGAAAGTCCTTGTACCGTTTCGCCTTGGGATATTTCCAGAAGGCCTCGCCGGCGCTCACGCTGTCCACGTCGCACAGGGCGTAGATGTTCTCCGACGCGACGCCCTTCACGTCGTCGCGTCCCCGCCCGCCCACGCCAATGCAGGCGATGTTCAGCGTGTCGCTCGGCGCGCGAAACCCGCGGCCGAGCACGTGGCGCGGCACGATGGTGAAGGCGACGGCCGCGCCGACGTCGCCGACGAAGTTCCGTCGCGAGATGCGCTTGCGTGTCATGATGGAAGCCTCCTCAATCGGCCGCCGCTGCTCGCGGCGCGCGCGCGGGTCGGAACAAGACCGCGAACAGCACGAGAATCACGAACGCCATGGTGGCGGGATACATCCAGATGCGCGGCCACGCATGCGTCACGCCGCCGCCGGGCGCCGTGCTGGCGAACGCACCCACGACGCGGCCCGACACCCACGCGCCGATGGCGTAGCCCACGCCGTTCGTGACGACGTTGATGAGCCCCTGGGCGGCGGCGCGGATGCGGGCACCGGCTCGCCCGTCGGTGTAGATCTGTCCCGCCACGAAGAAGAAGTCGTAACACACGCCGTGCAGCAGAATGCCGGCGTACAAGAGCCACATCCCGGCGCCGACGTTGCCGTTGCCGAAGGCGAGATAGCGCAGCGTCCATGCCAGCATGCCGCCGAGCATGATGGTCTTGATGCCGTAGCGCCGCAGGGCGAACGGCAACAGCAGCATGAAGAAGATTTCCGACATCTGCCCGAAGGTCTGGATGAACGCCGGCTCGGGCGCGCCGATCTCGTTCAGGAAGAGGTTCGTGAATGCGTAATAGAACTGAAGAGGAATGCACAGCAGGAACGAGCCCACCACGAACACCAGGAACGTGCGGTCCCGGAGCAGCTGCAGCGCGTCGAGCCCGAGGGCGTTGTGCAGGCTGAACGGCGTGCCGGCCGCCCTGGGCGGCGTGTGGGGCAGGGCGAAGGAGTACACCCCGAGCACGAGCGACGCGACCGCCGCGACGCGCAACGGCAGCGCCTGGGCATCGGCGTGCAGCACTTTGCCGATAACGATCCCCGCGACGATCCAGCCGATCGTGCCGAGCACGCGAATGAGCGGGAAATCGTGCGCCGGGTCCTCGACGTTGTGGAACGAGATCGAGTTGGACAGCGACAACGTCGGCATGTAGCACAAGGCGTACAGGATGAGAACCGGGAAGAAGGTCCAGAACGTGTTCAACGTGGACACGTACCAGAGGATCACGCCGCCCACCAGATGCAGGATGGCCAGCAACTTCTCGGTCGCGAAGAAGCGATCCGCGAAGACCCCCATGAAGAACGGTGACACGATCGCCGCGATGGCCGTCGTCATGTACGCGGCGCCCACCTGGGGACCGCTGAAGTGCCGCGTGCTCCCGAGGTAGGTCCCCATCGTCACGAACCACGCCCCCCAGACGAAGTACTGGAGGAACATCATCGCTGAGAGCTTGAGCTTCGTCACGGCAGCACCCGGATCTTGATGTTGCGGTAGGCCACGGGGGATTCGTGCTCCTGGAGGCCGATGTAGCCCTCGGCGTTGCGCCCGTAATGCGGATGGGAGGCGAACTTGCTCTTCTTCACCCTCGCCTCCCAATCGGCGCTCCCCAGCTCGTACTGGACGACCTTCACGCCGTTGAGCCACTGCTCGACGTGCTTCCCGTTCACCACGATGCGCACCTGATTCCATTGGCCGGCGGCCTTCACGACCCCGGCGGGGGCGGGATAGAGACCGTAGTCGGAGCCGGCTGCCGTGAGGCGCGATTTCCCGTCCGGGTGGCCGGCGTCGTCGAGCACCTGCATCTCCGGCGCGTTCCAGTAGATCGCGTCGTCGTCCTCGCTGGCCCGATAAAAGATCCCGCTGTTGCCGTTCGGGGCGACGTTCCACTCGAGCGAGAGCTCGAAGTTGGCGAACTTCTCGGTCGTGACGATGTCGGCCGCCGGTTTGAGGCGCGTGAGCGCGCCGTCCACCACCTGCCACCCCGAGGGCATCGTGTCCATCCTGTAGCCGCGCCAGCCGGCGGTTGTCTTGCCGTCGAACAGCAGCCGCCAGCCGACGTCGCGCTCGGCCGGAGTGAGGGTGTTGAGCGAGGCCTGCGCGCGCGCAACGTGGACCGGCGCGCCCGCGAGGCACGCCACGAGGACGCTCGGGATCGTCGGATGTCTCATCTTGTCTCCGGGAATGGTGGAAGCCGGGCTCAACACTACGGCTCGCCGGACGACAACGGAAGTTGGAGCAACAATCGAATTGTGGCGACGGGGCGACAGCGGACGATCAGGCGGGCAAACCAGCGGCTTCCTTCAGCCGAGTCTGCACGGCGCGCCGGGCGCGCTCGCTGCGCGTGATCACGAGCACCGCGTCATCGCCGGCGATCGTCCCGATGATCTCCGCCCACCCGGCGGCATCGATCGCGAGGCCCAGCCCCTGCGCGCCGCCCGCCGGCGTCTTCACCACGAGGAGCGGGCCCACGCCATCGAGCGAGATGAGCGTGGTCGGAAGCAGCTGCTCGAGGTGCGGCCGCATCGCGCCGCCACCTTCGAGCGGAGGCGCGTAGTGCGAGCCGCCGTCCGGGGCCGCCACCTTGGCGAGCCCCAGCTCCCGGATATCGCGCGACAGGGTCGCCTGGGTGACGTCGAAGCCCTCGACCTTGAGCAGCTCGCGCAGCCGCTCCTGGCTCGCGACCGTCTGCGTCCGCACGATCTTCAGGATGGCCGCATGACGCTGGGTTTTCATGCGGGCACAATCTAGCCGTGAACCACTCGGCCGGCGACGACGGTCAGCAAGGCGGTCGAGGGCGGTCGAGGGCGGTCGAGGGCGGTCGAGGGAAGGACGGCGAGATCGGCTGCTTTGCCCACTTCGAGCGACCCGATCTCGCCGTCCACCCCCAGCGCCCGCGCCCCGTCGATCGTCAGCATCCGCAGCGCCTCTTCACCCTCGAGCCCGACCGCCGTCGCCTCAGGCCAGAGGCTCACGTCTCCCGTGCTGACCACCGAATCAGTGCCCAAGCCGACGGCCAGGCCGGCGCGCAGGAAGGCGGAGAGCGGAGCAGCACCATGCCCATGGGCGCGGTTCGAGCGCGGGCAGTGGGCGACCGCCACCCCCGCGTCGGCGAGGACTCGGATGTCGTGATCGTCAACGTGGACGCAGTGGATGCAGAGCCACCCCGTTGCACGTCGCAAGACGCCCAGCCCCAAGAGGTACTCGACGGGCGAGCAGCCCCGTGCCGTCACCGTGATGCCGCGGGCGCGCAGCGCGTCGGCAAACGGGCCGGACCCATCGCGCACCAGCGCCGTCTCCTCGCGCGATTCGGCGAGGTGCATCGCCGCCGGCACACCGAGGCTGCGGGCGAGGTCCGCCACCGCGCGATACAGCGGCTCGCTCACGGTGTAGGGCGCGTGCGGCGAAACGCCGAGCCGTAGCTGCGACGACGCCAGCGGCTCGAGCTGGGTCAGTGCCTGCTGCAGCTCGGCGAGGCTGGCGCGCGCCTGCGCCGGATCGGGGCCGAACACCTCCTGATACGCGATCCCCCGACCGCCCAGCGCGTGCAGCGCCCGCATCGTCGCGCCGGTGCTGCCGGTGTCCGCGACGCAGGTGACGCCGGCGGTCCACGAGTCCCGCACGCCCTGCTCCGCCGCGCGGTCGAACGCTTCGGGCGTGGTGGCATCCTTGAGCGCGCGGATCGCGCGGATCCACGGCGCGAACTGGCGCTCAGCGTTCTTGCCGGCGAGGTGGGTGAGCTCGAGGTGTGTGTGGGTGTTCACGAGCCCCGGGACGAGCGCGGCGCCGGGGAACTCCCGCCGCTCCGTGCGCTCGGGCGTCGGCACGCAGCGGTTGGGCCCCACGGCCGCGATCTTGCCGCGGTCGTCAACGAGAACGGCGCCGTCCTCGATGGGCGGCGCCGTGACCGGATGGACCGAGCCCGCGCGGATGCGCAGCATTAGGGGCTCGTCACGGCGAAACGCCGACGCCGAACGGCGCGTGCACCGGACAGGCCCGCGTCGGCTCGGTGCCGGGATAGAACCAGTCCCAGTGCCGCACGTCCTGCGGGCAGAACGGCGTGGCGAGGTAGCCGTTCGACCAGTCGACCTCGCGCGTGATCAGCGAGTCAGGCCGCACCCAATCGGGAGGCTGCGGCCGCCGGTCGTACACGTCGCGCATGAACGCCGTCCACGCCGGCGCCACGATCTTGCCGCCGCCCGCGTTGTGCTCGAGGATGCGCTGCTGGATGTCGTAGCCGACCCAGATGCCGGTCACGAGCTCGGACGTGTACCCGATGAACCACGCGTCGGTGTAGTCGTCGGTGGTGCCGGTCTTGCCGGCGGCCGGCAGCGTGAAGCCCGCTTTCCACACCGCGGTGAACGCGGTCCCGCGTCGGATCACGTCCTTCATCATATCCACCATCAGCCAGGTATGCTCCGGGTCCATCACCTGCTTCCGCACGATCTGCGGCTGCCAGATGATGTTCCCCTGCCGATCCTCGACCCGCAGGATGCCGACCGGTTCGGCGCGGGTGCCCAGGGTCGCGAAGGCGGTGTAGGCGGCGATGATCTCAATGGGCTTCACGCCCCTCGCCCCGATATGGATCGACGGATACGGCGGCAGCGGCGTGGTGATCCCGTAGCTCCGCGCCTCGCCGATGACGGTCTGCTCGCCAAGCGCCATGCCGAGCTTGATGGTCGCGAGGTTCCGCGACAGGTAGAGCGCTTCGCGCATCGGAATCTGGCCGAGCGTGGTGTCGTCGTCGTCCTTCGGCTGCCACAGCGTCGAGTCGAGCTGGATCACGGGCGGGTTGAGCGGCGAGTCGTCGACGATCTCGGTGACCGGGTGGCCCGCCCGGATCGCCGCGGAATAGACGAACGGCTTGAAGGTCGAGCCCGGCTGGCGGATCGCCTGCGTGGCGCGGTTGTACTTCGAGTCGTCGAAGTCCCGCCCGCCGATCATGGCGCGGATATAGCCGGTGTTCGCCTCGAGCGTCACCAGCGAGCCCTGGAGGTACGACGTATAGCCCCCGTGGTCCTCCCCCGATGCCTTGGACGACTCGAGGTACTCGCGATACGTGGTGTGCCCGGGGAACTTGCCGTTCGAGTAGACGCCGGCCTCGATCGCGTCGAGCTGCGACTGCAGCGCCCGCTCCGCGGCCTCCTGCATGTCGAGGTCGAGCGTGGTATAGATGCGCAGGCCGCCCTCGTACAGGTCCCGCCCGAAGCGGGCGTCGAGCTGCACGCGCAGCCACTCGACGAAGTAGGGCGCAACGTCGCCGTAATTGGTGCGGTTCGAGGTCAGCACGAGCGGGTACGCGCGCCACAGGTCGCACTCCTCCGGCGTGAGGAAGTCCTGGTCGCGCATCAGGCCCAGCACCACGTTGCGGCGCCGCACCGCGCGCTCGGGGTGCGTGCGCGGGTTGTAGAACGCCGGCGCCTTGGGGAGCGCCGCGAGCGTCGCCGCCTCGGCGACGTTGAGCTGCCGCGCCGACTTGCCGAAGTAGATCTGCGCCGCCGCCTCGACCCCGTGGGCGCCCGCGCCGAGGTCGATCTGGTTCAGGTACAGCTGCAGGATCGTGTCCTTGGGGAAGTTGCTCTCGATCTCCACCGCAACGCGCGCTTCCTTGAGCTTGCGCGTGAGCTTCTTCTCGCGGCTGATCTCCTCGGGAAAGATGTTGCGCGCCAGCTGCATGGTGATGGTCGAGAACCCCTGCGCCCAGCTCATGGACAAGAGATCGTTCTTGATGGCGCCGAAGATGCGCCAGTAATCGATCCCGTGATGGCGGTAAAAGCGCTTGTCCTCGGTGGCGATGAACGCCTGGCGCACCGGCACCGGGATTTCGGTGAGCGGCAAGACGGTGCGCCGCTCGGCGCCGAGCTCGCTGATCAGGCGGCCGTCCGCGGCGTACACCTTCGAGGTCTGGGTCTGGTGGTTGGGGTTCGCGACGAGCCGCGAGATGCTGGGGCAGTGCTCCCCCGCGCACACGCGGGTCCACGAGCCGTACGCGAGGCCGACGAAGTACGCGGCGAGCAGCACCGCCGCGGCGATCACGCGGCCGCGGTGCTGCGGATTCTGCCACCAGGTGCCGGGGCGGAGCCGCGGCAGCGAGGCCGGGGCCGGGATGGAGGCCATCGCGATACAACCTAGTGGGGCGGCTCGGTGCTTGCCAGCGGTCAGGGCTTCTCGTACGATTCCGCGCCATGCCCGACCTGCTCGCCGAGCTCGAGTGGCGCGGCTTCGTGCACCACGCGACGCGGGACCTCGCCGCCCACCTCGCCGGGGGCCGCCGCACGCTGTACTGCGGCTTCGATCCGACCGCGCCCAGTTTCCAGGTCGGGAACCTGATGCCCCTGATGCTGCTGCGGCACTTTCAGCTCGCGGGCCATAAGCCGATCGTGCTGATGGGCGGGGGTACCGGCCTGATTGGCGATCCGAGCGGTAAGCAGAGCGAGCGGCCCCTCCTTTCCAAAGAGCACATCCGCGACAACGTGGTCCGCCAGACCAGCCAGCTGGCGCGGCTGTTCGACTTCGACGCGAAGGAGACGCGTGTTCTCGTCTTGAACAACGCGGACTGGCTCGTGGGACAGCGGCTGGTGGACTTCCTGCGCGATGTCGGGAAGCATTTCAGCGTCAATGTGATGATGCAGAAGGAGTCGGTGAAGGCGCGACTCGATGCCGGAATCTCCTACACCGAATTCAGCTACATGTTGCTCCAGGCCTACGACTTCCTGCACCTGTATCAGAAGGAGCAGTGCACGATCCAGGTGGGTGGCAGCGATCAATGGGGCAATATTACGGCGGGAATCGATTTGATCCGCCGCGTGGAGGGTGGCGACGCGCACGGGCTCGTCGCACCGCTCTTCACGACCGCGTCCGGCGCGAAGTTCGGCAAGACGGAAGCCGGGACGATCTGGCTCGACCCGTCGCTGACGTCGCCGTACAAACTCTATCAGTTCTGGATCAACACGGACGACCGCGACGTGGAGCGGTATCTGAAGCTCTTCTCGCTCAAGCCGCGCGACGAGATCAAGCAACTGGTGCATCGCGCGAAGCAGGATCCGGCAAAGCGCGAGGCCCAGCGGACGCTGGCGCAGGAGGTGACCGAGCGGGTGCACGGCGACGCCGCGCGGACCGCCATGGTAGCGAGCGAGATCCTGTTCGGCGAGTTCGACCCGCGCCAGGCGAACGGCCGGGTGTTCGACACGCTCGCCCAGGAGATCCCGACCGCCCGGGTCCCGAGCGGAGACGGGCTCACCCTAGTGAATGCGGTCGTCCAATCGGGGCTCGCCAAATCGAAGAGCGAAGCTCGCCGTGCGGTCGAGCAGGGTGGCATTTACGTGAATCAGCAGCGCGAGAAGGACGTCGAGCGCACGATCGGTCCCGCGGACTGGCTCGCCGACGGCACCCTGCTGCTCCGCAAAGGGAAGAAGGACTACGCGCTGCTCCGGACCGGCGGGTAGCGATGTTCATCGGCCACTACGCCCTGGGACAACGTTACCGGATAGTGCGTTGCCGGGTAGTGCGTTGCCGGGTACGGCGTCGCCGGAGAGCCCGTAACGCGTCACTCGGTACCGCCTCATCCGGCAACGCTCCACCCGGCAACGCCTCACTCCAGCTGATCCAACACATCCAGCACCCTTTCCATTTCTTCCACGGTGTTATAGCAGTGCGGAGCGAGGCGGATCGCGCCTTCCCGCAGCGAGCACACCACGTGGGCGCGCTTGAGCGCGTGGTAGGCCTCGGCGGGGTGCGGCGGAGCGAGGCAGACGATGGCGGAGCGGTGTGCCTCGGCGCGCGGTGACACGATGCGCACGCCGTTCTCCTCGGCCCAGCGGAACACCGGCTCGTGCAGCCCGCGGGTGTACTGCGCCACGTCGTCCACCCCCAGCGCGACGAGCATCTCCACGGACGCCGTCATCCCGTAGAAGTCCTGGTACGGCAGCGTGACCATCTCGAAGCGGCGGGCGTCGGCGCGGAAGGTTGGGTTGTACTCGGTGAGGCGCGAGAAGTCGTCGGTTCCCTCGAACGCCATCCAGCCGGTGACCGCGGGCTCGAGCGCCGAGATCAGCTCGCGGCGCACGTAGACGAATCCCGAGCCCCAGGGCGACAGCAGCCACTTCTGCCCACCGCACGCGAGGATGTCTACCGGCGTGTCGCGCACGTCGACCACGGAGTTCCCCACGCCCTGGATGCCGTCCACCACGAGGAACGTGCCGTTGGCGCGGCACGCGACGCCGAGCCGGGCGAGGTCGGCGCGGTAACCGTTCGAGAACTGCACGAACGAGACGGCGAGGACGCGCACGCGCGGGTCGTGCAGCCGCTCCACCAAGTAATCCTCGTCGGGCCACCCCTCGGGCCCGCAGGGAGCGAGCTCGACCTCGACCCCCTGCTTCTTGAGGAGCAGCCAGGGATAGACGTTCGCGGGAAACTCGCGGTCCGAGACGAGCACGACGTCGCCCCGCGTCAGCGGCAGCGCGCGCGCCGCCAGGTTCAGCCCGTGGCTGGTGTTGGACGCGAGCGCGATTTCCGCCGTCTCGGCGTTGATGAGCCGCGCCACGCCGGCGCGCGCCGCCTGCAGCCCCGCGAGGAGCTCGCGGTCCGGCAGCAGGTGCGGCGCCATGCGCTTGGAGGTGAACTCGTCGAGGGCGCGCCGCGTGCGCTCGGGGATGGGACCGATGGCCGCGTTGTTCAAGTACACGGTGTCCGCGGTCCAGGGGAACTCGGCGGCGCGCAGCGCGCGGAACTGATCGCGCACGGCCTTGAGGCGCGTCGGATGATAAGCGATGTCGGTCACGGGGTCCCCGTGCCCCACCGGGCAGGCTGACGAAGGCGGATGAGTAGCGCAGGCATAGGGGCCACGACTACGTTACTCGGAGTCTCACCTTCCGGGCAAGCGGCGGATCTCTTGAAGAGCGACACACGCTTCACTCTCGTCCTCGGCGGCGGCGGCATGAAGGGCCTCGCGCACATCGGCGTGCTCCAGGCCCTCACCGAGCGCGGGCTGGTGCCGGCGCAGATCGTGGGATCGAGCGTGGGCGCGCTGGTGGGCGCGGCCTGGTCAACCGGCCGCAGCATAGCCGAGCTGCGCGAAATCGCCATCGCCCTGCGCCGCAAGGACATCTTCGCGGTCGCGCACGCCGACATGGCGTTCAAGCGAATGCGCTCTCCCGCCCTGTTCCGGCGCGAGCCGCTCGACTCGCTGCTCGACCGCCTGGTGGGCGACGTCACGTTCCAGGACCTGCACCACCCCCTGATCGTGAACACGGTGGACATCAATTCGGGAATGCAGGTGTTCTGGGGGCTCGAGGGGCTGGACGAAGTGTCCGTCAAGGACGCCGTGTTCGCCTCGTGCGCGCTGCCCGGCTACCTGCCCCCGCGCGAGATTCGTGGGCGGTTCTATGTGGACGGCGCGACCGTGGACAACCTGCCGGTGGGGACCGCGCGCATCCTGGCGACCGACGTCATCCTGGCGGTGGACGTCTCCGCCTCGAACGCGTTCCGCGCCGACACCCAGGAGGAGGGCTTCGCGGCGGTGTTCGCGCGTGCGACGGAGGTCGCGATGCAGTCGCTGCTCGAGCTGCGGCTGCGCGACTGGACCACGCCGCCGGTGTATTACGTCCATCCCCGCGTCGAGCACATCTCCGCGTTCTCGTTCGACCACTTGCGCGAGCTGGTGGAGGAAGGCTACCGCGCTACGGTTGCCGCGCTCGACCGGCCTGAGGAGTGGCCGCGGCCGGGCGACGCGGGCGTGTATCCGCGCCGCGCGGTGACCGTGCGCGTCCAGCGCGAGCGCTGCATCGGCTGCGGCGCGTGCCTGGTACAGGCGCCGCCAGGGATGTTCGTGCTCGACGCGCAGGGGAAGGCGGTGGTGACGCGGCCCGACCAGGAGTGGTCGCCGATCGACGGCGAGTTCATCCGCCACTGCCCCACGTACGCGATCAGCGCGCGGCCGACAGCGGCTCACGCCGAAACTCGGCGTCAATCCGGATGAGGTCGCGCGCGACGCGGTCCCAGTTGTAGTAGGCCTCGACGGCGCGCCGGCCCGCCGCGCCCATGCGGCGTCGCAGCGCCGCGTCACCGAGCAGCCGCGCGATCCCGCCCGCCACCGCCGCGGGATCGTCGGCATCCACCAAGATGCCGGTCTCCCCGTCGCGCACCGCGTCCGGAACGCCACCCGAGCGCCCCCCCACCACCGCGAGCCCGCACGCCGACGCCTCGACCAGCGCGATGCCGAAGCCCTCGGCGAGCAGGTCGACGCGCCGCGACGCGCCGACGTAGAGATCGACGGCGTTGTACAGAGCCGGCAGCTCGGCGTCCCCGACGAAGCCGAGGAAGCGCACGGCATCCCCGACCCCGCAGTCTGCGACCAGCCGCTCGAAGTGCGGCCGGACCGTACCCACCCCCGCCACCGCGTAGCGCACTCCTGGCAGCGCTGCGCGCACCGCCGGGAGGGCCTTGATCACCGTGTCGATCCCCTTGTGCCAGTCGAGCCGGGACACCGTCAGCAGCCACGGGCCGCCGTCGAGGCCGTAGCGCTCCCGGACCGGCCGCGGATCGACGCCCGGCCGGAACCGATCCGGGGTGGTGCCGAGCGGCACGACCCGCACTGCGGCGGCGAGCGCCGGTCGGTCGAGCGCGGTCAGCACCGAGCGCGCGAGGTCCGCCGTCCAGCGGCTGTTCGCCACGACGACGGCGGCGCCTCCCAACAGCTCCCGCGCCGTCCAGCGCTTGAAGCGCGAGCGGCGCATCTTCGCCTCGAGCAGCAGCAGCTCGGTCCCGTGCACGATCACGCCGTACGGCAACCCGTACCGCGCGCGTAGCCAACGAGCGGGGTAGCCCGCGGGCTTGAGCTCCGCGCACCACGCGAAGCCCGGCCGGAGCCTCCGCGTGAGCGCGCTCGCCCGCGCGGTCCAGAGCGCGAGGCCGTTGACGGTGCGGAGCCGCGTGGCGCGGATCGGCACGTGGTCGATCGCCTGCGGGAACCGCGGGTCGCTCGCCTCGCTGCCGCGATGCCGGCCCGTCGAGACGACGAGCGAGCTCGGCGGATAGCGCAGCGCCAGCTCGCCCATCCAGCGGGCGATACCACCGCCGTGGGGAGGGAAATTGAAGGCGAGCAGGAGGGTGACTACCCCACCACCTCCGCTTCGATGGCGCGCAGGTCGCGCACCACCCGGTCCCAGTTGTAGTAGGTCTCGACCGCCCGCCGCCCGGCGGCGCCGACGCGCCGCGCGAGGGCGGCGTCGGCCAGGAGGCGCGTGACCGCTTCCCCGAGCGCCGCGGGATCCTCGGGCGGCACGAGGAAGCCGGTTTCGCCTTCCCGCACCGCGTCCGGGATGCCGCCGGAGTTGCCCGCCACCACCGGCAGGCCGCACGCCGCGGCCTCGACCAGCGCGATCCCGAAGCCTTCGACGCCGATCCGCTCGGCGCGGCGCGACGCGCCGACGTACACCGACGCCACGTTGTAGAGCGCCGGCAGATCCCGCTCGCCGACCTGGCCGAGGAACCGCACGCGGTCGGCGACGCCCGTCTTGCGAGCGAGCTTCTCGAGCGGTTCCCGCGCCGGCCCCGCACCCGCCACGGCGTAGCGCACCGTGGGCGCCTGCTCGAGGATCGCCGGGAGGGCCTTGATCACCGTGTCGACGCCCTTGTGGGGCTCGAGCCGCGCGACCGTGAGGAGCCAGGGCGCGGCGCCGTCGGGGAGCTCGAAGCGCTGCCGCACGTCGCTCGTGTCGACGCCCGGCCGGAAGCGCACGGGGTCGGTGCCCAAGTGCACGACGCGGAGCCGCTGCCCGTGGCCGTCCAAGCCGAGCTCGCCCAGCACGCTGAGCGCGAGGTCCCGCGTCCACGCGCTGTTGGCCATCAGGACTGCGGCGCCCCCCAAGATGGCCTTCGTGGAACGGCGCTTGAACCGCGAGTGGCGGACCTTGTGCTGCTCGCTCAGCAGATCGCCGCCGTGAAAGTAGATGCCGTAGGGCACCCGACAGCGCTCCAGCACCCAGCGGGCCGGGTAGCCGGCGGGCTTGACGTTGCCGCAGTGCACAAAGCGGACGTGGTGTTGGCGGGCGAGGCTTGCCGCGCGGCGGGACCACAGCAGCAACCCGGGCAGCGACTTGGTGAGCCGGCGGCTGATCGCCAGCCGGTCCACCGCCCCGCCGAACTGGGCGTCGACCTCGCCCGAATCCCGATCCTGTGGAGTCGAGACGATCAGCTCGCCCGTCGGAAACCGCAGGGCCAGCTCGGCGTGGAAGCGCGCGATGCCACCGCCCATCGGCGGGAAGTCGTGCGCCAAGAGCAGCGTCGTCATCGCGCGCGCTCCCACAGCCGGGCGTACTTGAGGAAGACGGTCATGGCCCCGAAGCCCGACAGCAGGGCGCCGCGCCAGCCCTCGAGCAGCCCCAGCTGGAGCAGGTACATCCGCACGAACCGCGCGGGCGGGCGGATCAGCAAGTCCGCGATGCGCGCGCGCCGACCCTGGTCCGCGAGGTCGGCCGCGGCCCACGCCGAGTAGCGATCGACCTTGCTCACATGATGGGCGAGGTCGCGGTACGGGACGTGCTCGAGCGGCGCCGCGAGGCGCCCCACGTCGGCGACGGGCTCGAGGCCCTCGTGCACGCGCCGCTCGACGTAGCGGCGGTCCCGTCGAAACAGTCGCACCACCCAGTCCCTGCCCCAGCCGGCGCGCGTGATCGGCTTGCCGAGATACACGTTGCGCCGACGGACGGCGTACGCCTGGTGCGCCATTCCGGGGGGGGCGGGGGGGGCAACCACGCGGGCCAGCTCCGCAGCAAGCTCAGGCCCGATGCGCTCGTCCGCATCGAGCGCGAACACCCATTCGTGGGACGCGGCGGCGATGCCGAGATTGCGCTGCCCCGCGATGGTGCGGCCGTCGCACTCGATCACGGACGCCCCGACGGCGCGGGCCAGCGCCGCCGTGTCGTCGGTCGAGCCCCCGTCCACCACCATCACCTCGCCGGCCCAGGCGAGCTGGCGGACGCACTCGGCGATTTGCGCCGCCTCATCGCGCGTGGGAATGACGATCGTAATCGGCACCGGGCTGACCATGACGTCCCAATGCTAACGCGACGCGACGGCCTCGCGGTAGACCGCCTCGGTCCGCTCGGCGGTGCGCGCGAGGGTCAGCTCACGCCGCACGCGCTCCCGCCCCGCGCGTGCGATGCGCCGGGAGAACTCGGCGTCGCCGAGCACGCGGTCGAGCGCCCGGGCCCAGGCCGCGGGGTCGAGCGCCGGCACGAGCAGCCCCGTCTCCCCCGACGTCACGAGATCGGGATTTCCCCCGGCGTCCGACGCCACCACCGGCAACCCGAGCGCCATCCCTTCGAGCAGGGATTGCGACAGCCCCTCGATCCGGGACGGGAGCGCCGCCACGGTCGCGAGATGGTAGAACGCGAGCGGCCGATCGGTGAGCGGCACGAACACCACCCGGTGGCGCACGGGCGCGGCCCGCGCGAGCGCGCGCAGCCGCTCGTCGGGCGCGATCCCCACCAGCGCCAGCACGAGCGGCCGCGCGACAGCCGGGAGCGCGCCGAGCAGCACGTCCTGGTCCTTGCGTCGGGCCACGACGACCACGACGGGCCGGCCGTCGGTCTCTCCCAGCGCCGCGCGCGCCGCGGCGAGATCGTCCCCGGGCACGGCGGCGTCCACCCGCTCGAGCGCAATACCGTTGGGGACCACGCGCAGCCGCCCGCCCGGGTGCAGCCGCCGCCGCAGCGCGCGGGCTACGGCGGTGCTGACGGCGATCGTGCGGTCCGCCGTCAGGCCGACCGCCACGAGTTCCAGGGGCGACGTGAGCGGCATGGTGCGCCGCGTGACGACGAACGCCTGCGGCAGCGCGCCACGCCACCGCATCCAGGTGAGCGCGCGGCGATCCCGGGTGGCGTGCGAGTTCACGACCTCCACGCGCTCGCGCGCGACCAGATCGGCGAGCGTGCGCGCGAGACGGCCGAGCCGCGTGAAGTCGAGCGGCATGACCTCGAGTCCCGCGTCCCGCGCCAGACGTGCGAGCAGGGCGTCGGTCCGGCACCCCACCAGCACGCGCTGGCCGCGGCGGACCAGCTGGCGGCTCAAGTCGAGGATCGACTGGGTCGACCCGGCGGGGCCCCCTTGATGGGTGAGCTGCAGAATGGTGAGGGGCCGGTCTGGCATGGCGCGAAGGTAGTTATACTATCTCCGCCATGCACGTCGTGGTGGCGTCCCACCAGCAGCTGCCGGCGAAGGGATACGGCGGCCCCCAGCGCGTAGTCGTGGCGCTGGTCCGCGGGCTCGCGGCGCTCGGCCACCGCGTCACGCTGCTGGCGCCCCCCGGCACGCGCGTCCCCGAGGCGAGGGTCGTGGAGGTGCCGCCGCGCAAGTTCGACGACCCGGCGAGTCTGGCGCCGCACCTGCCGCGCGATGCCGACATCCTGCACGCGCACTTCCCCCTGAAGCGCGCCCCCGACGCGATCCCGTTCGTCCAGACCATCCACCGCAATCTCAAGGCCGGCACCCCGCTCAACCCCAACACGATTTTCCTGTCACGCGACCACGCGCGGCGCCACGGCAGCGAAGTGTTCGTCTATAACGGGCTCGACCCGGCGGAGTATTTTTTCCGGCGCTTCCCCAAGCGGCCCGAGCAGTACGACCTGTTCCTCGGCAAGCTGCACAGCGCCAAGGGGTACCACTGGGCGGTCGAAGCGGCGAAGCATACCGGCCACCGACTGATCGTCGCCGGCGGGTGGCGACCGAGCTTCACCGGCGCGATCAAGTACGTCGGCGAGGTGGACGGCGCGACCAAGGCCGCGCTGCTCGCGCGGGCCCGCTGCCTGTGGAACCCGGCGGAGTGGGACGAGCCGTTCGGGCTGGTGACGGTGGAGGCGTTCCTCTCGGGCACGCCGGTGCTCGGCACGCGACGGGGCGCGCTCCCCGAGCTGATCACGCCCGACGTGGGCGCGCTGTGTGACACGATGGATGAGATGATCGCGGCCGCCGAGACGATCCACCGGCGGCGCCCCGAGGCGTGTCGGGCGCGGGCCGAGCGCCTCTTCACGCACCTCACGATGGCCGAGGCGTACGTCCGCCAGTACCGCGCCCTGCTCGACACCGGTCAACTCACGCCGCAGCGTTCTGAATGACGGCAATCAAGCGGGCCTTCGAGCGGAACCCGCTGCTCGCCGTCCTCATCCTCGGGGCCGCCCTCCGCGTCGTCGCCGCCTACTTCAGTCGAGGCTTCCTCGCGATCGACGACCACCACGTGCTCATCTACCGGGCGGACCAACTGGCGAGCGGCGTGCCGCTGCCTCCCGACTACAAGCGGTCGATCCTCTATCCGGGCAGCGTCGCGCTCATGATGGACGCGCTGCGGGCCGTGGGCCACCCGTCTCCCGACTTCGAGATGCTCGTGGTGCGGCTGGCTCACGCCGGGTTCGCCGTACTCGGCATCTATTTCGCCTACCGCATCCTCGAGCGGGCGGCGGGCGGCGAGGCCGCGGCCCTGGGCGGCCTGCTGATGGCGACGTTCTTCCCGCTCCCCGTCACGTCCGTGCACCAGTTCGAGGAAGCGGTGTGCCAGGTCCCGATGCTCGCGGGCTGCTGGTGGCTGCTCAAGGCGGACCGCGCCGAGCGCCACGCGGAGCTGTGGTCGTTCCTCTCGGGAGCGGCGATCATGACGACGCTGGTGTTGCGGTTTCCAGCGCTCCCCTTCGTGGTCGCATTCGCGGCGGTGGCGCTGTGGCAGCCGGCCCAGCGATTCCGCAAACCGTACTTCGTGCTCGGCCTGCTCGCCGTGTTCGCGCTGCAGGCGACGAGCAACGCGGTGATCAACGGCGACCCGTGGTACTACTTCTTCGAGACGGCGCGTCACCGCGCCGGGGCGGGCGCGGTCGGTTACCCCACGGGGCCGTTCTGGAAGTACATTGCGACGCTCGTCGGCGTCTTCCTCCCGCCGTTCTCGTTCCTGTTCCTTGCCGCAGCGATCAACGGGGGCAGGAGGTTCCCGCTGCTCGGCATTCCCGCGCTGGCGTTCCTCATCGGGACCAGCGTGGTCGCGAACAAACAGGAGCGCTTCCTGCTGCCGCTGCTCCCGCTGCTCCTGATCCTCGGCGCGATCGGGACGCCGGCAGTCCGGGAATGGTTCGCGCGGCGGGGGTGGACATCGGCGTACCGCTGGGCGTGGGGATACTTCGCCGCCGTCAACACCGCGCTGCTCGTGGTCGGGCTCTTCTCCTACGGGAAAAAGGACCGGGTAGCGCCGCTCGTCTACCTGGAGGGGAGACATGACGCCACCGGCGTCATCGTGGCGCAGTTCGCCTACACCTTCCCCGTCCCGGTCTACTACCTCGGCCGCCCCCAGCCGCGCCTGTTCGTCTTCAGCGACAAGCAGCGCCTCTCGCAGGACGCGCAGGCGGTGCGCGCCGCGAGCCCGCCGCCCAACTACCTGATCCTGTACAGCGATTCGATCCCCGTCGACGAATCGCTGCTCGAGCGGACCCTGGCAGCCCGGCTGCAGCTCGCGACGACCATCGGCCCGAGCCTGGGCGACCAGGTGGCGCACCTCGTCAACCCGCGACGCAACCGCGCCACGACGGCGGTCGTGCTGTCGATCGCGCCGCTCAGCGCAGCGCCACGCTGAGCAGCTCCTCCATCCGCTGCGTCCAGGTGTGCTCCCGCAGCGCGCGCGCGCGCGCCGCCCCGGCGAGCGAGCGCCGCAGCGCCTCGTCCCCGAGCAGCGCGCGCGCGCGCTCCCGCAGCTCGGCCACACTGCGATACAGCACGATCTCCCGATCCGGCATGAAGTGGCGCGCGATGTCGCCCTTCGCATCCGAGAGCTGCGCCGTGCCGACACAGGCCAGCTCGAACACCCGCATGTTGGCCCCGGTGCCATAACGCGCGGGATCGCCCCCCTCCCCGAATCGCTGGTGGATGTTCACGCCGACCGACCCGCCCGCGAGCGCCCGGATGAAGTCGTCGCCGTACACCGCGCCGCCCGGCCAGCCCGGGCCCCACGTCCGGATGCCGAGATCCGCGAGCTCCCGCACGACGCGCTCGCGCGCCGGATCGCGCGAGCCCACGAACACGAGCGGGGCGCGCCAGCGCCCGCCGCCGTCGAGCGGCCGGTGGTAGGCTGGGTCGCACGCGAACGCGAGGTAGTACGCCCGCGCGCCGGCGCGGCGGTGCCGCTCGAGGCTCGCGCTGTCGTGGGTGAAGAACCAGTCGTAGGCGGGGGACAGCCGGGTGGAGACCTCGAGCTCGTGCGGGTCGTCGGGGAACCAGTTCGCCCAGCGGCCGCCGAACGCGCCCTTCAGCTCGGCGATCGCCTCGGGGTCGAGCTTCGTCCCCTTGAACACGAGCACGAGGTCGGCCGGTCCCTGTCCCAGCAATTGGCGCAGCCGCGCCGGGAGCGGGCGCCGGAGCAGGGAGTTCAGGCCGCGCGATCGCTCCTCGCAGCGCCGCACCTCGCAGCCCAGCGCCGCGAGCGCGTCGGCCAGCGCCAGGCCGCTCCGGTGATAGCGGCGATTCAAGGCCGCGACCAGGGTGACGCGCAGCCCCGCGAAGGCGCTCACGCGCGCACGGCCTTCACGATCAGCGTTTCGCCGAACGCGACGGCCCGGGCGAGCAGCTGGCGCAGGATCTCGGCGTTGCGCGCGCGCTGCTCGGGGTTCTTCTCCCAGCGGCGGAACGCCAGCGCCGTGACCAGCGCCGCCACGGGCCAGAGCGGCAGATAGAGCCAGCTCACAGGCTTGACGCGATTCGTGGCGACGGCGGTGATGCGAAAGCCGTGGCGGTGCAGCAGGTAGCGAAGCGCGGGAAACGAAAGCAGGTTCACGTGGTGCCACGGGTTCGGGTCTTGCTCGTCGAGCGGCACCTTGCCCTTGTTGTGGAACCCGGTGAGCAGCCAGCGCCAGCGCGAGCGCAGCGCGCTGATGTTCGGCGTGGAGACGAGCAGCACGCCCCCCGGCCGGACGACGCGCCGGCATTCCCACACGAAGTCGAAGGGCCGCTCGAGGTGCTCGATGCCGTCGATGCACACCACCGCGTCGAACGCCCCGTCCGCAAACGGCAGCGGCGCGTTCATGTCGGCCGGCGTGAAGCGCGCGCCGGGCAACGCCAGACGGTTCACGATGTCCGCGCCGTGGCCGTCGAGCCCCAGGCCCCGCAGCCGCTCGAGAAACGCGCCCTCGCCGCAGGGAATGTCGAGCACGACGCGGCACCGCGGCTCCGCCTGAAGCAGGCGCGCCACGACGGCGTGCGTGTGCTTCGACGTCAGCTCGCGCGGCCGGCAGGCACTCACACCAGCACGTAGTTGCGGTACTCGAACACGCGCGTCCCCGTCAGCTGCTCGATCCAGTCGGAGAGATAGTAGCGGAGGTGATCGAGCTTGAAGCGGCGGGGCCCGACGGCGGTCGCCGGGAGGGAGCGGTGCGCGCCGATCCACTCGGCCGCGGCGCGGGGATGCGCCCCCGTGAAGCGCCGCAACAGCGGGGTCCACTCGAGCTGCGCCATGCGTTGCCGGCGCTCGTGTAGCTCGGGGGCGTGCGTGAAGATCTCCCGCGACGCGACGAGCTTGCGCCGCAGCGACTGAGGCGGACGGGCCCAGCCGTAGTGGAACATGTGGGCGCCCGTCACTCGCGCCCGGACGCGCCGCAGCTCCGGTCCGACCCGGAACCCTTGCGCGTCCTGGTAGGAGCGGATGACCCGCCCGAGTCGCACCACCCGCACCTCCCGGCGATACCAGTGCCGGTTGGTCGCGACCGTGTCGAAGCCGCCGTAGAAGTGCAGGTAGTCGACCAGCAACCCTTCGACGCGCCCGTCCCCGTCCCATTGGCGCACGTGCTCCGCGAGGATCGCGGCCCCCGTCTCGTGCAGCACCTCGTCCGCCTGGATGTACAGCCCCCACGTGCCGCGGCACGCGGCCATGGCGTGGTTCGTCTCGACCGCGAGCGCGTCCGAGCCGCGCGAGAAGTCCCAGTCCCGGTCGAGGATCCGCACGCGCGGGTCCGCGATCGCGGCGACGAGGTCGCGCGTGTCGTCCTCCGACTTCCCCACGTTCACCACCACCTCGTCGCACACGTCGAGAATCGAGCGGATGGCGGGAAGGATCGGGTAGTCGAGCGTGACGGCGTTCCGGACGATGGTGAAGCCGGAGAGCATGTCAGACCCGGAACTGCATGTCGTAGAGCCGGCGGTACAGACCCCCGGTGGCGTACAGCGTCGCGTGGGTGCCGCGCTCGACGATGCGCCCGTCCGCCAGCACGACGATCAGGTCCGCATGCTGCACCGTGGCGAGACGATGCGCGATGACGAACACCGTGCGATGCGCCATCAACCGGTCGATCGCCTCCTGGACCAGGCGCTCCGACTCCATGTCGAGGGCGCTCGTCGCTTCGTCGAGAATGAGGATGGGCGGATCGCGCAGCAGCGCGCGCGCGATCGCGATACGCTGGCGCTCGCCGCCCGAGAGCCGGGTGCCGCGTTCGCCGAGCAGCGTGTCGTAGCCGTTCGGCAGCTGGGAGATGAAGTCGTGTGCGTTCGCCGCGCGCGCCGCCGCCTGCACTTGCTCCAGCGTGAAGTCGCCGCGACCGTACGAGATGTTGGCGCGCACGGTGTCGTTCAGCAGCAGCGTCTCCTGCGATACGATGCCCATGAGCCCGCGCAGGCTCTGGCGCGTGAACTGCGAGATCGGCACGCCGTCCACCAGGATCGCCCCCTCCGTCGGCTCGTAGAAGCGGGGCAGCAGGTCCACGAGCGTGGTCTTGCCCGCGCCCGAGGGCCCCACGATCGCCACCACCTGACCGCGCCGCGCGTCGAGGTCCACGCCGTGGAGCACGGGGGCTTCCCCGTCGTACGAGAACGACACGCCGCGGTACTCGATGCTGTCGTGGAAGCTCGCGGCGGACGCGCCGGGCCGGTCACCCTCGTCGGACGGCAGGTCGAGCACTTCGAAGCAGCGGTCGGCGGCCGCCACGGCTCCCGCCATGGTCGTGGGGTACTGCGCCACCGCTTTCACGGGCGACATGAGCCGCAGCGCCACGACCACGAACGCGATGAACACCTCGGGCCGGAGCGATGCCGATGCGCCCAGCGCGAGCGTCGTGCCGACCGCGAAGATCAGGACGACCACGATGCCCGCGAAGACCTCGCTCACCGGGCTCGTCAGCGTGGACGCGCGCTGTGCCCGGATGACGCGCTTGCGGTAGCGGTTCGCCAGCTTGTGGAAGCGCTCCACCTCGAAGGCCTCGGCGACGTAGGCGCGCACCAGCTTCACCGACGCGACCATCTCGCTCACCAGGCTCGTGAGCTCGCCCCGGTCCTCGGCTTGCTCGCGCGAGCGCCGTCGCACGCGGCTCACGATCGGGCGGATGATCAGCACCAGCACCGGCGCGAGCACCAGGGCGATGAGGGTGAGCCGCCAGGACAACGCGAGCAGGATCGCGAGGTAGACGACGATGAGGCTCACGTTGCGCAAGAACGAGGCGAGCGCCGCGGTCACCGCGGTCTTCACCTGGTCGGCGTCCGAGATGATGCGGGCGAGCAGCTGGCCGCCGCGGGTGCGCTGGAAGAAGCCGAGCGGCAGGGTCTGGAGGTGGCGGAACAGGCGGACGCGCAGGTCGCGCACCACCCCCTCCTCGATCGCCACGCTGCTCACCGCAGCGCCGTACGCCGCCGCGTTCTTCACCAGCAGCGCGACGAGCAGCACGAGCACCACGTTGCGGAGCGCGGTCGCCGGATCTCCCGTCGTCAGGAACGGGCCCGCCAGCTTCGCGAGCACCGCCTCGGCCGTCGAGCTGCCGGTCGTGGGCAGCGCCTGCTGGCGGAACAGCGCGCGCAGGAACGGGATGAGCAACACGGAGGTCGCGCCGTCCATCAGCGACGACACCAGCGTGGCGACGATGTTGGCGGCGAACAGCAGCGTGTAGGGGCGAAGCAGGCCGAGGACGCGGGCGCTGCGGCCCATGTTAGCCCGCCCCTCCAGCTCCCCTGGCCCGCCCGCGCGGCGTCAGCAGCGCCACCGGGAGGATCATCTCCTCGGGTGTGACGCCGCCGTGCAGGAACGAGCCCCGGTAACGCGCCTGGTACTCGCGTAGCTTGGTCGGATAGACGAAGAAGCGGTCCGTGGTAGCGAGCAGCAGGCGCACCCCCAGCCCCATGCCCGGCAGGCCGAACCCCTTCAGGTCCTCGACTACGATCGCCGCGTCGGCGTCCTCGCTGCGCAGATCTTCGCCGAACTTGTAGCGCAGGTTCGCCGTGGCGTCGCGCTTGGCGTACACGGTCGCGGGGGTCTCGCAGTGAATCGAGCCGTGGTCGGTGGTGAGGAGCACCGACACGCCGCGCCGCTCCGCTTCCTGCAGCGCCGCGAGCACGGGCGAACGCTCGAACCAGGTGCGCGTGAGGCTGCGCAGCGCGGCCTCGTCGCGCGCCACCTCGTACAGGATCGCGCTCTCGGAGCGCCCGTGCGTCAACTGGTCGACGAAGTTGAACACGACCGCCGTCACGCCGTCCTGCGCCAGGTGCGCCGGCAGGCGGCGCAGCAGCTCCCCCTCGCCCGAGCTGAACACCTTTTCATAGCGCACCGGGACCGGGCGCCCGACCAGCTCCTGCAGCTGCTCGGTCAGGAGCTCGGCCTCGTGCGCGTTGAGGCTCTCTTCGTCCGACGCCTGGCCCCACCACTCGGGATGGCGGGCGGCGATCTCCATGGGGAAGAGTCCCGAGAAGATGGCGTTCCGGGCGAACGGCGTGGCGGTCGGGACGATGCTGTAGTAGTGGGACTCCTCCACGTCGAACAGCGGCGTCACGAGCTCGCGCAGCACCTCCCACTGGTCGAGCCGCAGGCAGTCGACCACCACGAACAGCACGCGACTCTGCGCCCGCACCAGCGGCACGAGAAACTCGGCGCCCACGTCCACCGACAGCGGCGGCCGGTCCCCCTCGGGGTCGGCGAGCCAGCGCGGGTAGTGGCGCGCGACGTACTCGGCGAAGTCCTTGCGGAGGCTGCGCTGCAGCGAGCGCAGCGCGTCCGAGAGGCCCGGCTCGTTTCCGGCGGCGAGCCGCACCTCCCAGCGCGCCAGCTCCGCCACGAACTCGATCCACTCGCGCCACGCCAGCGCCGAGCCGCGCCGGCCCTCGAGCTCGCGGAACCGGGTGACGAAGTCGCGGGCGAGACGCTGCTGCCGGATCCGGTCGCCCTCGAGCAACCGCGTGACGACGGAAAGGATCTGCCGCGGGTGCACCGGCTTCACGAGGTAGTCGTCCACCTCGATGCCGATCGCCTCCCGCAGCGTGCCCTCGTCTTCGCTCTGGGTGACCATGACGACCGCCATCGCGGGATCGATGGCGCGGATCTCCCCGAGCAGCTCGAGGCCGCGCCGGCCGGGCATCTGCTCGTCGAGCAGCACGACGCTGTACGGCTGGCGGCGCAACAACGCGAGCGCGTCGTCGCCGTGGACCGCGGACGCCACGGTGAACCCCTGCGCCTCCAGAAACCGCCGGTGGGCGGCCAGTCCGTCGACCTCGTCGTCCACCCAGAGAATGCTCTTCGGGCGCGGCATAGAGCCAAAGCTAACGACGACTGGCGAAGCCGGGCAACGCGAAGGTAAGTTCGCCCGTGTGTTGTGCGTCCTCCTCGTCCGCTTCAGCTCCATCGGCGACATCCTGCTCACCACGCCGCTCGTGCGCGCGCTGGCCCGCCGCCACCCCGAGGCGAAGCTCGTGTACGTGACGAAGCGCGCCATGGCCCCACTCGTCGCAGACAACCCACACGTGGCCGAGGTCGTGACGCTCGAGCCGGACGAGCCGGTGCGACACCTCGCCCGCCGGCTGCGCGCCTGCGGCCCGACCCACGGCCTCGACCTGCACGGCAGCCTGCGCAGCGCGGCGCTGCGGCTGCTGGTGCGCTGCCGCTGGTCGGGATACCGCAAGCGCAAGCTCGCCCGCACGCTGCTCATCTCCACCAAGCTCGACCTCTACCGCCGTCCCGTCCCGGTCGCGGAGCGGTACTTCGAGGCGGCGCGCCGGCTCGACACTCCTCCCGACGGCGGCCCGCCGGAGTTCTGGCTGGGGCGGGGCGCGACCGAGCGGGTGGCGCAGTGGCTCGACGAGCGGGGGCTGGGCGACGCGCGCCTGGCGGCGCTTGCACCGGGCGCGGCCCACGCGACCAAGCGCTGGCCGGTGGCGCACTGGAGCGCGCTGGTCGAGCACCTGCGGGCCGCCGGCTACCGGCCGCTGGTCGTGGGCGGCCCGGAAGACCGCGGGCTCGCGCAACAGCTCGTGGCGGGCGGTGCCGCGGCGAGCACCGCCGGCGAATTCTCGCTCCAGGAGACGGGCGCGCTGCTCGCGCGCGCGCGCGTGGTGGTGTCGGGCGACACCGGCGTGATGCACATGGCCACGGGCGTCGGCGCGCCGGTCGTGGCGCTGTTCGGGCCCACGGTCGCGCCGTTCGGCTTCTTCCCCTACCGCGCGCCTTCGGTCGTGCTGCAGCGCGATCTCGACTGCCGTCCCTGCTCGGCGACCGGCACCGCGACGTGCCCGCTGGGCCACCATCGCTGCCTTGCCGACATCGCGCCCGCCGACGTGGCCGCGGCGGTGCACCGCCTCGTCGCGTGATCCCGGCCACGACGCCCGCGGAAGAGCGGCTCATCGCGCTCGCCGCCGAAGCCGTGCGGGGCCCCAAGCGCGACGGCCTGTTCGCGCTGTGGCTCGTGGTGCGCAGCGCCGAGGCGCTGCTGCCGCCGCGGCCCCTATCCGGCAAGAACCACCGCCGCCGACTGCAGGCGCTCGAAGCGCGCCTCGCCAGTCTCGCGCTCCCGGCGCCCTTGCGACGCGCGGTCGTTGCGGCGCGCGACCACCTCGAGCCCGGCACGCCGGCCGCGGCCGCGTCGGTGCTGTCCCAGCTGGTCGCCCCGGCGCGCGAGGTGCTCGGCCCCGAGGCGGGCGAGGCCGTGGCCGTTGCCGTCTGCGCCGCGCGCATACATCTATAAGGCGAGACGCCAAGACGCACAGACGCGCAGGAGTAGCATTCATGACGAGCCGTCGCTTCCCCAAGCGCCCCTCTCCCTCGCCGGAGTCGCTCGTCGAGCGGGTGGACCAACAGCAGCCTGGCGAGATCCCCGGCGACACCGTCCCCACCGGCTTTCCGTCGATCGACCGGCTGCTCGGCGGCGGCTTGCGGCGGCGCGACCTCGTCGTGCTGGGCGGCGACATCGGCGCGGGCAAGTCCGCGCTCGCGCTCGGCGTGGCGCTGCGGGTGGCGCGACAGGGCACGGGCGTGGCCTTTCTCTCGGGCGAAATGGACGAAGAGCGACTGATGGAGCGCGCGCTCGCGATCGAAGGCGGCGTCGCCGTGGATGACCTCCGCGGCGCGAAGCTCACCGACCAGACCCGCGCCGGGATCGGCGGCGCGGCGGTGCGCCTGCGGGGGCTGCCGCTCGCGATCCTGCCCCTCGCCGCCCCGGACTTCGAGACCGCGGCGCAGCGGCTCGACGCCCCGCGCCAGCTGGGGCTCGTGGTGGTCGACTACCTCCAGCTGATGCCGTCGCCCGCGGGCGTGACGCGCTCCACGCAGGACGAAGACCTGGCGCTCGTGCTCCAGCGGCTCAAAGCCTTGGCCCTCGAGCGGCAGGTGGCGGTCCTCGTCGTGTCGCAGCTGCCGAAGTTCGACGCGAAGCGCCCCAACACGCGCCCCAGCCTCGACGACTTCGGCCACCTCGGCGCGATCAAGCAGCACGCCGACCTGGTGCTGGGGATCTACCGCGAGGAGATGTACAACCCGGGCTACGGGGTGGAGGGCGCCACCGAGCTGATCGTGCTGAAGAACCGCAACGGACCCACCGGCTTCGTCGATCTGTACTTCTACCGTCGCTCGATGCGGTTCGAAGACATGCTCGACCCGGACCGCTGAACGTTGTAGGTTAGAGCGACGTTGCACGTTCCACGTGACACGTTACACGAGCGTGCCATGGAACGTGTAGGGGGTAACTTGCAACGGGTTCTCCCATGGCCGGCCACAGCAAGTGGAAGCAGATCAAGCGCAAGAAGGCCGTCACCGACGCCCGGCGCGGCGCGCTGTTCACCCGGCTGATCCGGGAAATCACCATCGCGGCCAAGCAGGGCGGCGGTGACCCCGATGGCAACCCGCGACTGCGCACGGCCATTGACGCGGCGAAGGCCGAAAACATGCCGCTCGACAACATCGAGCGCGCCGTCAAGAAAGGCACGGGCGAGCTCGAGGGCGTGCAGTACCAGGAGGTCGCCTACGAGGGCTACGGCCCGGGCGGGGCGGCCATTTTCATCGAAGCGACCACCGACAACCCCAACCGCACAGTCGCGGAGATCCGGCACGTCTTCACACGGCATGGCGGGAACCTCGGCGCCGCCAACTCGGTGGCGTGGATGTTCGACCGCAAGGCGCAAGTCACCGTGGACGCCACCAAGGTGGACGAGGACGCCACGCTGGAGGCGGCGCTCGACGCCGGCGCCGACGACATGGTGCGCGAGGCCGACCTCTTCCTGATCACCGGACCCGTGCAGCAGCTGCACGCGATCAGCGAGCGGCTGAAGCAGCGCAAGATTCCCGTACAAGCCGCCGAGATCACCATGCTCCCCAAGAGCACGGTCAAAGTGGACGGCCCGGACGCGAAGCGACTGCTGGCGCTGATCGAGGCCCTCGAAGAGATGGACGACGTCGCGCGCGTGTCCTCGAACTTCGACATCGACGCCGAGGCGCTGGCGGCGGCGACGGCGTGACGTGAGGGTGCTGGGCGTCGACCCGGGCACCTCGGTCACCGGCTACGGCGTGATCGAGACGGGCAACGGCGGGGCTCCCGGCATCGGCCGGCTGGTCGAGTGCGGCGTCATCCGATTCGAGCGCGGCAGCTCGCTTCCCCAGCGCCTCCAGGAGCTGCACGCCCACATCGCCGATCTCATCGCGCGTCATCACCCCCACACGCTCGCCTTGGAAACCGCCTTCTATCACAAGAACGCCCGCACCACGCTCGTGCTCGGCCACGCGCGCGGCGTCATCCTGCTGGCGGCGCAGCAGGCCGGCCTCGACATCGCGCACTACCCGCCGGCGAGGGTGAAGAACACCGTCACCGGCGCGGGCGGCGCCTCCAAAGGGCAGGTCGGCGTCGTCGTGGCGCGCCTGCTCAAGCTCCAGCACGCGCCCACACCCGCCGACGCCGCCGACGGCGTCGCCGTGGCCCTCACCCACATCCTCCGCGCGTGATCGCCCTGGTTTCGGGCCGCCTCGCGGCGAAACAGGCCGATCGGGTGATGATCCAGACCGCGGGCGGCGTCGGCTACGAGATCGTGGTGCCCCTGGGCGTGATGGAGCGCCTCCCGTCCGTCGGTGAAGCGGTGAGCCTCGCGACCGAGCTCGTGGTGCGCGAGGACGGGTGGTCGCTGTACGGCTTCCAGGACGATGCGGAGCGGCGCTTCTTCCAGCGGCTGATCGGCGTGACGGGCGTGGGCCCGAAGATCGCCATCGCGCTGATGTCGGCGCTCGGCGTGGAGCGCGGCGCCCGGGCGGTCAAGGACCGGAATATCGCGCTGCTCGCGTCGGTGAGCGGGATCGGCAAGAAGACCGCTGAGCGGCTGGCGCTTGAACTGGCTGACAAGCTGGGTGAGTTTGAGGAGACGCCCGGCGCGCCCGCGGCCGGAGGCGGGGGGGGCGAGGGGGGCGGGGCGGCCGAAGCGGCGCTGCGCGCGCTCGAGCGGCTGGGATACGCGACCGCCGAGGCCGATCGGGCGCTCCGCCAGACGCTCGCCGCCGACGGGGGCGGGGGAGGCGGGAGGGGCGGGGGGGGCGGGGGGGGCGGGGGGGGCGGCAGCAGCGACACTGAGACGCTGGTGCGCCGGGCGCTGCAACTTCTCACGCATGGATGACTGACGACTGATCCTTGATGACTACAGCGGAATGGATCTGCACGCGCTGCGGCTCGACCAACCGGATGCTCGTGCCCGACGGCGCAACGCGAGCCGTAGACGAGTGCGTCAGCTGTCACACCCGCCACGCGCTCGAGGCCGACGCGCGGCCGGTGCGCTGGCGGGCGATTTCCCAGGCTAACGCGTGGGTGGCGACGTGACTGGTCGCGCCCGTGCTCAGATCACCACGCCCGAAGCCCTGCCCGAAGAGCGCAGCGCCGACGCGGCCCTGCGCCCCTCCCGGCTCGACGAGTTCGTCGGCCAGGCGAAGGTGAAGGAGTCGCTCCAGATCGCCATCGACGCAGCGAAGCAGCGCGGGGAGCCCCTCGACCACGCCCTGTTCTTCGGCCCCCCGGGGCTCGGCAAGACCACACTCGCGCTGCTGATGGCCAAAGAGCTCGGGGTCAACATCCGCACCACCTCGGGTCCCGTGCTCGAGCGGCCCGGCGATCTCGTGGGCATGCTCACGTCCCTCAAGGCGGGCGACATCCTCTTCATCGACGAGGTGCACCGGCTGCGGCCCGCGCTCGAGGAGTTCCTCTACCCCGCGATGGAAGAGTACCGGGTCGACGTGCGCATCGCCGACGGCCAGCACGCCCAGACCATCCCGATGGCGCTGGAGCGCTTCACGCTGATCGGGGCGACCACCCGGTTCGGCCTGCTCACGCCGCCGATGCGCGCGCGTTTCGGGCTCGTCGAGCGCTTGTCGTACTACCCGCCCGACGACCTCGCCCACATCATCACGCGCTCGGCGGGCATCCTCGGCGTGCCGGCCGACGCCGCCGGGATCGCCGAGCTGGCGCGCCGCAGCCGCGGCACGCCACGGGTCGCCAACCGGCTGCTCAAACGCGTGCGCGACTACGCGCAGGTGCGCGCCGGCGGCACGATCACCGCCCCGGTCGCCGTCGACGCGCTCAAGCGGCTCGACGTCGACGAGTTCGGCCTCGACGACATGGACGGCCGGATCTTACGAACCATCATCGAGCAGTTTGACGGCGGCCCCGTGGGGCTCACCACCATCGCCGCCGCCGTCGGCGAGGACGCCGGGACGCTTGAAGAGGTGTACGAGCCGTTCTTGATGCAGCAGGGATTCCTCGCGCGCACGCCCCGGGGCCGCTGCGCCACCTCGGGCGCGTATCGCCACTTCGGCTTCACGCCGCCGAAGACCGCGGAGCAGCCGACGATGTTTGACGGCTAGTCAAACGCGGAACGCGGAGCAGATGGGCGTTCTCCTGTTCCGCGTTCCGACTTCCGCGTTCCGCGTTTTCTCTCATGCGCGCGTCCGACTTCGATTACCAGCTCCCCCCCGAGCTCATCGCCCAGGATCCCCTCCCCGACCGCGCGGCGAGCCGGCTGCTCGTGCTCGAGCGCGCCACGGGCGCGATCCGACATCTCGGGTTCCGCGACGTCGGCAACCTCGTCGCGCCGGCGGATGTGTTGGTGCTCAACCTGTCGCGAGTGATTCCGGCCAGACTGCGCGGGATGCGGGAGGCGGGAAGCGGGATGCGCGGCGGCGGCAAGGCGGAGCTCCTGCTGGTCCGCGAGCTGCCCGATGGCACGTGGCTCGCGATGGGGCATCCCGGCGGCAAGCTCAAGCCGGGACGACGCGTCACCTTCGGCGACGAGAGCGCCGTGGAGATCGTCGAACGGCTGGGCGGTGGGCTACGGCGGGTGTGCTTCGTCGGGTTGCTGGACGCCCGGGCGACGCTCGCCCGGTACGGCGAAGTCCCGCTGCCGCCGTACATCCGCCGGCCGCCGCGCGCCGAGGACCGGGAGCGCTACCAGACCGTGTACGCCGCGCACGACGGCAGCGTCGCCGCCCCGACGGCGGGGCTGCACTTCACTCCCGAGCTGCTGGCGGGGCTCCGGGCGAGAGGCGTGGCGACGGCGGAGCTCGATCTCCACGTGGGCCCCGGCACCTTCAAGCCGGTGGAGACGGACGACCTGACGCACCACGCGATGCACGCCGAACCGTACGCGCTGAGCGAGCGCGCGGCGGCACTCATCAACGGGAGACGCGAGGCGGGAGGCCGCGTCTGGGCCGTGGGGACCACCGTGGTCCGGACGCTCGAGACGTGTGCTGACGGGCGCGGCGGGATCCGCCCCGGCGCCGGGGAAACGCGCGCGTTCATCTACCCGCCGTACACCTTCCGCGCCGTGGATCGGCTGCTCACCAACTTTCACCTGCCGCGCTCCACCCTGCTCATGTTGGTATGCGCGTTCGGCGGCTACGAGAACGTCATGCGGGCGTATCGAGCAGCGATTGCTGAAGGGTACCGGTTTTACAGTTATGGGGATGCGATGGCGATCATATGAACGCGGAAGTGCGAACGCGGAACGCGGAACAGAAAGGCCGGCTCCTGTTCCGCGTTCCGACTTCCGCGTTCCGCATTGAGTAGCGCGTGTTCGAGTTTGAGATCCACGCGACCAGCGGCGCCGCCCGCACCGGCACCCTCACCCTGCCCCACGGCACCGTCGAGACGCCGGCGTTCATGCCGGTCGGGACGCAGGGCACGGTGCGCGCGCTCTCCCCCGCCGACCTCCGCGCCGTGGGCGCGCAGCTCGTGCTCGCGAACAGCTATCACCTGCACGTGCGCCCGGGCGAACAAGTGGTCGGGAGGCTGGGCGCCCTGCACCGCTTCATGGCGTGGGACCGCCCACTCCTCACCGACTCGGGCGGCTTTCAGGTGTTCTCGCTCGAGGGGTTCCGCCGGGTGGACGAGAACGGGGTCGAGTTCCAGAGCCACGTGGACGGGAGCCGCCGCACCCTCACCCCCGAGCGCGCCACCGAGATCCAATGGACCTTGGGCGCCGACGTTGCGATGGCGTTCGATCACGTCGTGCCGGGGGGCGCGGATGCTGGCGTGGCTCGGGATGCCATGGAGCGGACGCTGAGGTGGTTGGAACGGTGCGCCAAGCGGCACCGTGAGTTGGAAATGCGACGGATGGAGGAGCGACGGAATCCGTCGCAGCTCAATCCGACGCCCTTCCAGACACTCTGGCCCATCCTCCAGGGCGGCACGCATCTCGAGCTCCGCACCGCGGGCCTGCAGCGCATTCTCGAGCTCGGCTCCTGGAGCGGTCTCGCTGTCGGCGGGCTCTCCGTCGGCGAGCCCAAGGCGGCGATGTACGCGATGCTCGAGGGCGTGGAGCCCCGGCTGCCGACGAGCTTGCCGCGTTATCTTATGGGCGTGGGATTTCCCGAGGATCTCGTCGCGGCGGTGGAGCGCGGCATGGATCTATTCGACTGCGTCGCACCGACCCGCAACGGCCGGAACGGCTCCGCGTTCACGCCCGACGGCCCTGTGAACATCCGGAACGCCGAGCATCGCGAGGATACACGGCCGCTCGACGCGACATGCGACTGCGAGACCTGTACCACGTTCTCGCGCGGCTACCTGCGCCACCTGTTCGTGGCGGACGAGCTGCTGGGGTTGCGGCTGCTGTCCTTGCACAACGTCCGATACCTGATTCGGCTCGCCGCTGAGATGCGGGCCGCCATCCGGCGGAACGTCTTCGGCCCATGGGCCGCGGACTGGCGCCGCCGCTACCGGGAACCGAGATCCGCATGACCGCGCACGGACCCTCCGCCCTGTTGTTCGCCCCGGCCGGCCAGAACACCGGCGGCGGCCTCGCCGTCTTCGTCATTCAGATCGGGGCGCTGGTCGCGATCTTCTACTTCATGCTGATCCGCCCGCAACGCAAGCAACAGGAGCGGCATCGCCAGCTGCTGTCCTCGCTGCAGCGCGGCGACCGCGTGGTCACGTCGGGCGGCATTCTCGGCGAAGTCATCCACCTGAAGGACGACGAAGTCACCGTGAAGAGCGGCGAGTCGCGCTTCGTCGTGCTGCGCGCCAACATCGCGAACATCCTCAATCGCTCGATCGAGGCAAAGCCGCAGTGACGGTCAGCAAGCTCCACCTGCTTGGCTCCCCCGTGTTGCGGCAGCGCTCGACGCCCGTCGCGGGCGTAGACGACGACGTGCGCCGCCTGGTGGACGACCTGTTCGAGACGATGCGCGCGGCCAAGGGCGTCGGCCTCGCCGCGAACCAGGTCGGGCTCGCGCGTCGGGTGGCCGTGGTCGACGTCGGCGACGAGCAGCCGCCCCCGCTCGTGCTCATCAACCCGCGCATCGTGCAGGCGAGCGACCTCACGGAGACCGCCGAGGAAGGTTGCCTCTCGATCCCCGAGCTCTACGGCGAGGTGGAGCGCCCGCTCACGGTCACGCTGGAGGCGCTGGACCGCGACGGCCGGCCCTACACGACCGAGATCACGGGCTTCAAGGCGCGCGCGGTGCAGCACGAGATCGACCACCTGGACGGCGTGCTGTTCCTTGACCACCTGAGCGCGGTGAAGCGCGCGCTGCTGGTCGCCAAGTGGAAGAAGTCACGCAAGGGGAAATCCGGCTATCTGAAGGAGGTCACACCGGAGCCGGCGGGCGAGCTCTAGGTGCGCGTCGTCTTTCTCGGGACCCCGGAGTTCGCTGTGCCTTCCCTCGAAGCTCTGCTCGGCGAGGGCTTCGACGTCGTCGCCGCCGTCACGCAACCGGACCGGCCGCACGGCCGCTCCCGCTCGACCGCCGTGCCGCCGCCGGTGAAGGTCGCTGCGGCAGCGGAAGGCGTGCCGGTCATCCAGCCCGCGCGCCCGTCCGAGCCCGCGTTCGTCGCCCGCATGCGCGAGCTCGCTCCCGACGTGGGCGTCGTGGTCGCCTACGGGCACATCCTGCACCCCGAGCTGCTGGCGATCCCCAAGTACGGCATGCTCAACGTGCACCCGTCGCTCCTCCCCGAGCTGCGCGGGGCGGCGCCGATCGAGTGGGCGATCATCAACGGCCTCGAGAAGACCGGCGTCACGATCATGCAGATGGACAAGGGACTGGACAGCGGTCCGATCCTGCATCAGATCCCGCACCACATCGACCGCGACGTGACGGCCGGCGAGCTGTCCGAGCACCTGTCCGAGATGGGCGCCCTGGCGCTGGTCGAGACGCTGTCGCTGCTGGCGCAGGACGGAGGGGCCGGGCGCGGGGAGGGCGGGGAGGGCGGGGAGGGCGGGGGGGGCGGGGGGGGCGGGCTCAAGGCCCGGCCGCAGGACCACGCTCGCGCTACCTACGCCCCCAAGCTCACACGCGAGACCGCGCGGATCCGCTGGACCGATCCGGCCGACCAGATCGCGCGCGCGATCCGCGGGCTCGATCCGAAGCCGGGAGCGTGGACCGAGCTGGACGGCCGCGAGGTGAAGCTGTTCGGCGCGCGCGTGATGGAGGGGGGGGGCGACGGAGCACCAGGTGAAATACGGACGACGGATGACGGATTACGGATAACGACAGGGCGGGGGGCGGTGGAAGTCGAGGAGGTCCAGCCCGCCGGCAAGCCGCGCATGCCCGCCGCCGACTGGGTCCGCGGGCGCGGAGTGAAGACGGGCGGGCGCTTCACGTGACGCCCCCCCCGCCCTCCCCGTCCCTGCCCAGGGTTCACGCGATCACGGACGAACGAATCGCGCGCCGGGCGGACGTGGACGACGTGGCGCGCGAGCTCGCTGCGGGCGGCGCGTCGCAGCTGGCGCTGCACGCACGGGGACGCACCCTCTCGGGCCTCGAGCATTACGACCTGGCCGTCCGATTATCCGTCACTCCAACGGTCCGACTGTTCGTCAACGACCGCCTCGACGTCGCGCTCGCGGCCGATGCCCAGGGCGTGCAGCTCAGAGCGGACAGCCTCTCCCCGGCGGACGCCCGTCGACTCAACGCCCGGTGGTGGATCGGGCTGTCGGTCCACGACGTGGAGCAGGCGCGCGCCGCGCACGCGGCGGGGGCCGACTATCTTTTAGTAGGGCCGGTGTTCGCCACCGCTACACACCCGGATCGGGCGCCGCTCGGGGTCGAGCGGCTGGCCGAAATCGTGCGGCTCGGACTCCCCGTGATCGCCATCGGCGGCGTGACGCCGGACCGCATCGCGGCGATCCGGGCGGCCGGCGCCTCCGGGGCGGCGGCGATCCGGGCGCTGTGGGACGCGACCGATCCCGCGGAGGCGGCCCGGCGCATGGTGCAGGAGTGGAATCATCAATGAACGAAACGATCGACGTCACGGTGAATGGGGAGCGCCGCGCGGTAGTGCGAGGCGCCACGCTGCTCCAGCTGCTCGAGGCGCTCGCGCTCGACCCGCGCGCCGTGGTGGTGGAGCACAACCGCGCGATCGTGCGGCGCCCGCGGCTGGGCGACGTGACCGTCGCCCCGGGCGACGCGATCGAGCTGGTGCATTTCGTCGGAGGGGGTTGAGGATGATCACGGCTGTGGAGTCGCTCCGGGACACGCCGTTCGCCATCGGCGGGCGCACGTTCCACTCGCGCCTCATGGTGGGGACCGGCAAATACCGCGACAATGAGACGATGGTCCGAGCGATCGAGGCCGCGGGCGCCGAGATCGTAACGGTCGCCGTGCGGCGCGTGGACCTGGACCGGACGAAGCAAACCGGAATCCTGTACCATGTCGATCCCAAGAAATACTTCCTGCTCGCCAACACGGCGGGCTGCTCCACCGCGGAGGACGCCGTGCGCTACGCGCGACTCGCGCGCGAAGCGGGCTTCAACGAGTTCGTCAAGCTCGAGGTCATCGGCGACCAGGAGACGCTCCTCCCCGACGTGCAGGGGTTGCTGGCGGCCGCGCGCACCCTGGTCAAGGACGGCTTCAAGGTCCTCGCCTACACGAACGAGGACCTCGTCACGGCGCTCCGGCTCGAGGACGCGGGGTGCGCGGCGGTGATGCCGCTCGCCTCGCCGATCGGCAGCGGGCTCGGCCTGCTCAACCCGTACGGCGTCCGCACCATCAAGCGCCGCCTGACCGTGCCGGTGGTGGTGGATGCCGGCGTCGGGACCGCGTCGGACGCGTGCGTCACCATGGAGCAGGGCGTGGACGGCATCCTGATGAATACGGCGCTCGCCGCCGCCCGCGACCCCGTCGCCATGGCGCACGCCATGCGGCTGGCCGTCGAGGCCGGGCGCGCCGCGTACTTGGCCGGGCGGATGCCAAAGCGGGAGGTCGCGATGCCCTCGTCGCCGCTCGAAGGGATGCTGGATTAGGGACGCGACCGCAGCCCGGCGCGCGGCCCTCGGAATCCTCGCGGCGGTGCGCGCGGGCGCCACCTTCCAGACGGCGCGCGACCGCGCCATCACGGCGCTCGCCGAGCGGGACCGGCGCCTCGCCTACGAGCTCGCGGCGGGGGTGCTCCGGCACCAGTCGCGACTCGACCGCACCATCGCGCTCGCCACCGCCGATCCTCGCCTCCACGACATCCTGCGACTCGGGACCTATCAGCTGCGCGCGCTGACGCGCGTGCCGGCGTACGCGGCGGTATCGACGAGCGTGGAGCTGGCGCGGGAACTCGCCGGCGAGAAAGCCGCCCGCTACGTCAACCAAGCGCTGCGCCAACTCGCGCGGGATGCGAGATGCGGGATGCGGGGTGCGGAAGCGACGCACCCGCCCTGGCTCGTGGAGCGCTGGCGAGCGCGATTCGGAGCCGACGAGACCGCTCACCTCATCGCGTGGAACGACGCTCGACCTGGACTCACCCTCCAGACTGCTCGTTGGGACCTCGACACGCTGTGCACACGGCTCCAGGAGGCAGGGTTCGGGGTAGCACAGGCGCCGTTCGGAGCGGGGATTCGGGTGCTCGCAGGCGCCCACGCATCCCGCATCCCGCATCCCGCGCAGTTACCCGGGTTTGCCGATGGCGGCTTCGTGGTGCAAGACCCGGCTCACGCGCTGGTCTGTCGGTACGCCGCCCTGCCGCCGGGGACGCTGGTGTACGATGCGTGCGGCGCTCCGGGCGGGAAGGCGGTGGTGCTCGAGCGGCTGGGCGCGCGGGTTGTGGCGGGCGACGCGCGCCGCGACCGGATCGGGCGCCTGGCCGAAACGGGGCGTCGGGCGGGTGTGGCAATTCGGGTCGTGCTTGCCGATCTTCTCTCGGCGCCGTTCGGGCCAGGAACGGTCGACGCCGCGTTGGTCGACGCGCCCTGCTCCGCCACCGGCACCATGGCGCGGCACCCGGACGCCCGCTGGCGCGTGACCGCGCGAATGATCACGCGCGCCGCCGAGCGCCAGCGGGCGCTGATCGCCGCCGCAGCGCCGCTCGTGAAGCGCGGTGGCGTGCTCGTTTACGCTACGTGCTCGCTCGAGCCGGAGGAGAACACCGACGTCGTGAACGAGTTCCTCGCGCGCCATCCCGAGTTTTCCCGCGAGCCGCCCTCACCGCAGGACGCGGTGCCCACGAAGCTGCTCACGGCGGACGGCGATTTCCAGGCGTTGCCGCAGCGCCACCGGATGGACGGCGCCTACGCGGCGCGGCTGGTCCGGGCTCGCTGATGCGGATCCGCCGCCACCTCCCGCCGCTCGCGGAGTGGCAGGTGCCGGGGCTCACCGGGCCCGGCGCCCGGCGATGGGGGATCGCCCTGGGGGGCGCGGTGCTCGCGGGCTACTTGACGGCGTACCTCGTCCTCTTCCCGGCGCCCCTCCTCCACGGCCACCAGGTCGTGCCCCGCGTCCTCGGGCTGTCACTCCAGGAAGCGTCGGACCAGCTCCGCAAGGCGGGACTTCAGGCGCAGGACGGAGGCGCCGAGCCGCACCCCAGGGCGCCGCAGGGCACGATCATCTGGCAGGACCCGCCGCCGGGGGTGAGCGCCCCCGCCGAGCTGCGCGTGACCCTGGTGCGGAGTGACGGCCCGCCCAAGATTCCCGTACCGGACGTGGCGGGGCTGGAGGGGGAGCTGGCGGCGCGCCTGATCGCGGCCGCCGGCCTCACCGTGAGCCAGGTGGAGTCGGTTCAGGCCGCGGCGCCGCGGGGCATCGCCATGGTGACGCGACCACCCGCGACAAGCGTGCTCGCGCCCGGCGCGCCGGTGACGGTCGTCGTGAGCCGCGGCGCGCCCACCATCCCGGTACCCGACCTGCTCGGCATGTCTCAGGCGGACGCGCGCACCCGGCTCGAGCTCGACGGCCTCGCGCTGGGCACGGTGGCGCGCCGCCGCACGGGGGACGCGAACCCCGGCACGGTGGTCGCGCAAAAGCCGGCGGCCGGCACGCTCGCCGCCGCCGGCACGGTCGTGGACGTCGTCGTGGCTCGGAGCCCCCAATGACGATCGGGGGAGGGAGAGGAGGAGGGGGGGGCATCCGCATCGCACCCAGCGTCCTCTCGGCGGACCTGACCAGGCTCGCCGAGCAGGTTCGTGCGGTGCTCGCGGCCGGCGCGGACTGGCTGCACGTGGACGTGATGGACGGCCGCTTCGTGCCGAACCTCACGTTCGGGGCGAACATGATCGAGGCGCTGCGCAAGCTCACGGACAAGCCCATCGACGTACACCTGATGGTAGTCGAACCGGAGCGCTACCTCGAGCCGTTCGCGGCCGCGGGCGCGTCGGTGTTCACCTTCCACCCGGAAGCGACGGTGCACGTCCAGCGTCACTTGGCCGCCGCCCGCACCGGGGGCATGCTCGCCGGCCTGGCGCTCAACCCCGGCTCGCCGCTCGCGCTCGCGGAGGAAGTGGTCGCCGACCTCGACCTGCTGCTGATCATGACGGTGAACCCCGGGTTCGGCGGGCAGGCGTACCTGCCCGCTTCCAACGACCGGATCCGCCGCGCGCGCGAGCTCCTGAGCGCGCACGGCTCCCACGCGTTCCTCGAGGTCGATGGGGGCATCACGGCGCAGACGATCGCGGCGGCGCACGCCGCCGGGGCGGACACGTTCGTCGCCGGCAACGCGGTGTTCGCCGGCCCGGACCCGGCGCGTGAGCTGCAGGAGCTCAAGCGCCGCTGCCTGGTGACGGTATGAGTGAGGGACGGCGCTGGACCCTCGGCATCGGGGCCGTGACGGCGGTCGTGTTCAGCACGGCGCTGGTGATCAAGATCCGCCCGCAGATCGATCTCGTCGGCGCGGGATCGCGGGCGCCCGAGTTCCGGGCCGAGAACCTGCGGACCGGCCGCCCCACCACGCTGACGGACTACCGGGGCAAGGTCGTCCTGCTCAACGTCTGGGCCACGTGGTGCGAGCCGTGCCGCGTCGAGATGCCGTCGCTCGAGCGCTTGTACCGCCGGCATGAGGAGGGGGGCGATTTCAAGGTGGTGGCGGTGAGCATCAACGAGGAGAACGACTCGGTGGTGATGGCATTCGCCCGCGACCTCGGGCTGTCCTTCGACATTCTCCACGACCCGTCCGGGGCCATCAAGCGGATCTACCAGGCCACGGGTGTCCCCGAGAGCTGGGTCATCGACCGCGACGGGGTGATCGTCAAGAAGATCATCGGGGCGTCGGAGTGGGACGGTCCGGTGAACGACGCCCTTATCCGGCGGCTGATCGAGGAGCGACCCGATGGCCGGTAACTTCGGACAGCTGTTCGTGCGCAACTGGCCCATCAAACTGGCGGCCATCTTCTTCGCCATCATGCTGTACGTCGCGGTGGCGGCGCAGCAACCGCTGACGCAGAGCTTCGCGATGCGCCTGGCCGTCGCGGTGCCGCCGGGCCGCAGCATCAAGGCGCAGCCCGCCGGCGTGCTCGTCGTGATCAGCGGGAAGGGGAGCGAGATCCTCAAGCTGCGCTCGTTCCCCCGCGTGATCCACAAGACGGTTCCGGACACGTTCTCCGCTTCGGTGTGGCACGGGCACCTGCAACCCTCCGACGTGGACATCCCCAAGGGGACCGACGTTCAGGTCGCGGACATCGCGCCGCGCGACATCGACGTAGTGATGGACTCCGTGGGCAAGAAGGACGTGAAGATCGTGCCGCTGGTCCGCGTCGAGGCCGAGTCGGGGTACGTGCTGCGCGGCCTGTCGATCGTGCCCAGCGTGGCGCATCTCGTGGGGCCGGACAAGAGCTTGGCCGCGGTCGAGTCCGTCGTGACGCTGCCGAGCGTGATCTCGAGCGTGAATGGCCCCTTCTTCCGCACCGTGCCGATCGACACGGCGCCGCTCGGCATGGTGCGCATCTCCCCCAAGGACGTGCGGGTCGCGGGCGAGGTCACGGCGATCATCGAGCGCTCGATCGAAGCCGTCCCGATCACCGTCGCGGCCTCCGGCTTCGCGGGCTTCCTGTTGTCCCCCGAGCGGGTCGTGGTCGCCGTGCGGGGGCCCGAGGCGAAGGTCAACGCGCTCACGCGCGACAGCGTGCGCGTGGTGGCGCATCTCGTCGGCAAGGCGGGACCGGGGGGCTACGCGCGTCTCACCGTCACGGCGCCGCCCGGAATCACCGCGCGCGCGCGACCCGATTCCGTCGCCTTGCGACGCAAGACCGGCCGTGGCTGAGGTCGTCCTCGGGATCGAGACGTCGTGCGACGAGACGTCCGCGGCGGTGCTCGTCGGCGAGCGGCGGCGCCCGGAGCTGGCCAGTCTCGTCATCCTGTCCCAGGACGTGCATCAGGTATTCGGCGGCGTCGTGCCGGAGCTCGCGAGCCGCGCCCACCTCGCCGCGCTGCCGGCGGTGGCGGAACGGGCGCTCGCCGAGGCGGGCGTGAGCTGGAGCGCGGTGGACGCGGTCGCCGTCACGCAGGGCCCGGGGCTCGTGGGCGCGCTGCTCGTGGGCGTCGTCTACGCCAAGGCGCTCGCGTACGCCGGCGGGCGCGACCTGATCGGCGTGCATCACATGGAGGGTCATCTCTTCGCGCCTGCGGTCGAAGACCCCGAGCTGACGCCGCCATTCGTCGCGCTGCTCGTGTCGGGCGGCCACACCTTGCTGCTCGACGTCCCAGCCTGGGGCCGCTACCGTCTGCTCGGCCAGACGCGGGACGACGCGGCGGGCGAAGCCTTCGACAAGGTCGCGACGCTGCTCGGGCTCGGGTACCCGGGAGGCCCCGCCATCGAGCGTCTCGCCCCGCAGGGCGACCCGGCGCGCTTCACCTTCCCGCGCCCGATGCGGGACGAGGGGTTCGAGTTCTCGTTCTCCGGCCTCAAGACCGCGGTGCGTCATGCGGTGCGGGCGAGCGACGACCTTGAGCGCGACCGGCCGCACCTCGCCCGCGCGTTCCAGGACGCGGTGCTCGACGTGCTCGTCACGAAGCTCGAGCGCGCCGTCCGCGCCACCGGTTACCCCACGGCCGTGCTCGGCGGCGGCGTGGCGTGCAGCCGCGCGCTCGCGGTCGCCGCCGCGCAGCGCCTGTCGCAGGGAGGACTGGCCCGGGTGGCCGTCGCGAGCCAACGGCTCAACGCCGACAACGCCGCGATGATCGCCCGCGCCGGCTGGTATCGCCTCGGCCTGGGCGAGCGCAGCGACTGGAGGCTGGACGCGCAGGCCGACCTTCCCCTCCCGGGGCTCGAGCCCGCGGGGATGCCGCGCTCCGCCGTCCGCAATCCGCGATCGCCATGACGATCTATCCCTTCACGATCCACCTGCCGTTCTGCCTCGGGATCCCCGCGCTGTTCTGCATCCGGGAGATCACCGGCTATGGCCTGATGATGATGGCCGGGTTCCTCATGGCCGGGTGGGCGATCCAGACCGACCTGCGGCGCCGCGGCATGAACGAGGACTACGCCGCCGACATCGTCCTCGCCGCGGTGATCGGCGGCATCGTCGGCGCGAAGTTGTGGTACGTCCTGCTCAGCGGCGAGTGGGACTCGCTGTTTCGGCGCGGGGGCTTCGTGTGGTACGGCGGGTTTCTGGGTGGCGTCGCCGCCGTAGTGCTGAACAGCGTGCGGCAAGGCGTATCCCCACGCTGGACGGCCGAGCTCGCCGCGGCCCCGTTGGCGCTGGGTCACGCGCTCGGGCGGGTCGGCTGTTTTCTCGTCAACGACGACTACGGCATCCCGTCGAACCTCCCGTGGGCGGTGAAGTTTCCCGAGGGGCTGCCGCCGACGACCGTCGCCAATCTCGAGCAGATGCACGTGCGATTTCCGCCGAACGCCAACCTGATGGAGGTCGTGGCGGTGCACCCCACGCAACTGTACGAGACGGCCCTGCTGATGCTCGCGTTCTGGTGGCTGTGGCGGCTGCGCGACCACCATCACGGCACCGGCTGGCTGTTCGCCGTGTACCTCGTCCTCGCCGGCGCGGAGCGGTTCCTCGTCGAGTTCGTGCGCGCCAAGGACGACAGGCTGCTCGGCCCGCTCACGCTCGCCCAGGCGACCAGCGTGCTCCTCGTGCTCGCCGGACTGTACCTCATGCGCCGGTGGCGTGCGGTGGACGCCACGGCGACCGCACCCCCGGCACTCCAACCGCGGCACGCCTGAGTGGGTCGGCCCGTCGCCGATCTCGTCCTCACGCTGGCGCTCGGCGCTTGTTGGGGAGGCGGCGCGCCGGACCAGATCCTCGTCAACGGCAAGATCTTCACCGCGGACCCCGCCCGCCTCTGGGTCGGCGGCATCGCGATCCGTGGTGACCGGATCGTGGCGGTGGGTGCCAGCGACTCGCTCCGCGGCCTCGCCGGCCCGCGCACGCAGCTCCGCGACCTCGGCGCTCGCATGGTGATCCCCGGGATCAACGACGCGCACGCCCACGTGGGCCCCGTCCCACGCGCCGTCACCGTCGCTACCACGCCCGATGCGGGACTCCGCGAGGTGGTGGATTCGCTCGCTCGCGTGAGCCGCCGCCGGCCGCGCGGCACGTGGCTGATAACGACCATCGGCGACCGCGTGCTCGACGACCCTCGCGCCAACCGCTTCTTCCTCGACAGCGTGGTCCCCGACCACCCCGCCGTGCTCGAGAGCTGGTCGGGCCACGAGGCGATCCTGAACAGCGCCGCCCTCGGCGCGCTCGGCCTGGGGCACGAGACGCGCGACCCGCTGGGCGGCCATTTCGGGCGAGCCGGCGGATCGGGGCCGGGGGCGGGGGCGGGGGCGCTCGACGGCCGGCTGTCCGAGTACGCGTGGTGGAACACGCGCCGCCGGCTGTCGAGCGGCGTCGGCGATTCGGCCGCTCGCGCCGACCTCCGGGATTATGCGGCCCAGGCAGCGCGCTTCGGGATCACGTCGGTGCAGGACATGAACACCGCTCTCAGCGCCACGCGCGCGGTCTTCCTGCTGCACGGCGTCGACGGGCCGATTCGCTGGCGCGTCATCCGCTTTCCCCTCACCGGGCCGGACGGACGCGCGCTCGCAGACCTCCGCGAGCGCCGCGCCCGCCCGGGCGGCGAGCTCGACGTGTCGGGCACGAAGTACATCCTCGACGGCACGCCGGTCGAGCGGGGCGCGCTGATGCGCCACGCCTACGCCGACCGCCCGGGGTGGCGTGGCGAGCTGAACCTGCCACGCGACACGCTGCGCGCGATCGTCACAGAGGCGCTCGGGTCACGGGATCAGCTGCTGGTCCACGCGGTCGGGGACAGCGCCATCCGGCTGCTCTTGTCCGTCATGACCGCGGCCGCGCCCGACTCGACGTGGCGCACGCTGCGGCCGCGGCTCGAGCACGGGGATTTCCTGACCCCCGACCTCGTGCCGCTCGCGCGGCGCCTCGGCGCCATCGTGGTCCAGAACCCCGCCCACTTCGCCGTCCCAGCGCTGCTGCGCCGGCGCTACCCGGCGGAGCTCGCCGCCCACGTGCAGCCGCTGCGCTCGCTCCTCGCGGCCGGGATCCCGATCGCGCTGGGCTCGGACGGTCCCATGAACCCGTACCTCAACATCATGCTCGCCGTGACCCATCCCGCGGACCCGAGCGAGGCGCTCACCCGCGAGCAGGCGGTCACGGCGTACACCCGCGGCTCCGCGTACGCGGAGTTCGCCGAGCGGGACCTGGGAACGCTCACGCCGGGCATGCTGGCGGACCTGACGGTGCTGTCGCAGGACATCTTCGACGTACCGGTCAGTGCGCTGCCGCAGACGGTGAGTGTGCTGACGCTGGTGGGTGGGAGAGCGGTGTACGATGCGGGAGTGGTGAAATAAGTGATCAGTCGTCAGTTGTCGGTCGTCAGTCGTCAGTATCTGTTGACTGACAACTGACAACTGACGACTGATGACTTCACGGGAATGACGGCCGCCTCCGCTCTTGAGACCCGAGCATCCGGTTCCGGTGCAGCCACACCACCGCGACGAGCAGCAGCACGATCAAGAGTAGCTGCAGCGACAGCGACTGCACGGTCGGGTAGACTCCCAGCACGGGGATGCGCGGCGCCCATTCGACCACGCTGGTCCGCACGAGCCCCGCCTCCTGCAGGTCGGCGATGCCCTTTCCCGCGAACACGAAGGCCATGTAGTACAGCATCGCGCTCGTGATCGCGAAGAACGGCTTGAGCGGCACCTTGACGCCGAAGTAGTTGATCGCGACGTACAGGATGACGAGCCCGACGGAGCCCGCGACGATCCCGCCCAGCACCGCCGCCGCGCCCCCCCCGGCTGACGTGAGCAGCGCCTTGTAGAACAGGATCGTCTCGAAGCCCTCGCGGTACACGGCGAGGAACGCGACCGACGAGAGCGCGAACCCCGAGCCGGTGGAGAGGGCGTCCTCCATCCGGCCCTTCACGAACGCGCTCCACTTGGCCACCTCGATCTTCGAGAGCAGCCAGTAGCTCACGTAGAAGAGCACGGCCGTGGCGAGGAGCATGGTCCCACCCTCGAGCGCCTCGCGTTGGCCCGGCGTGATCTCGAACAGCAGCTCGACCACCCCCGCCGTGGCCAGGCTCGCCGCGACGGCGGCCCAGGCGCCGCGCGCCACGTTCCGCCGGCGCTCCAGCGCTCCGGCCTTCGCCAGGAAGGCCATCAGCGCCGCTACGATGAGGATAGCCTCGAAGCCCTCCCGCAACAGCAGGACGAACGACTGCATGAACAGGTTCGCACCCGAGCCCCGGTCGGCGACGAGCCGCTCCGCGCGCTCGAGCCCCGAGAGCAGCCGCGCGTGAATCGCGTCCAGGTCGGCGCGCTCGGCGTGCGCCGCCGCGCGCGCGCGCAGCGCGGCGAACGCGTCTTCCAGCTCGCTCGCCAGCGCGGCATTCCTGGCGCGCACGTCGGTCTCCACCTGCTCGAAGGTCAGGTACGCGTCGAACGCGATCCTGTCGGAGCGGAGCGCCACGGCCGAGTCGAGCTGGCGCCGCACCGTGGCGAACGTCGCCGCCGCCGGCGACGCCTGGTACCGCTGGCGCTCCGCGGTCGGCAGGACGCGCAGGAACGTGACGAGCTTCGCGACCTGATCCTGGCTCAGAGCCGGCGCGAACCCGGGCATCGGGGTGCCCGCCCGGCCTTGCAGGATGAGCTGCTCGAGCTCTTGATCCGTGAACCGGCCCTGCACGGCGAGATCGCTGAGCCCCGGCGGCCGCACCGACAGCGAGGCCGCGAGCATCCCATCCCCGCCGCCCGTCACGCCGTGGCACGCTGCGCACTGCGCCGCGTACAGCCCCTCCCCTTCGCGGACGTATCCGTCGTCGGCGCGCAGCGTCGCGACATAGGTCGCAACCGCCCAGCGATCGTCCGGCGAGAGCGTCTCCTCGAACTGCGGCATCGCCGTGCCCGCCACGCCGATCGTGAGCTTGCGGTACACGTCCACCGGCGACACGGTGCGCATGGCCGCGCGGTCCGCGAGACTGGCGGGGGCTGGACCCTCGAGGTGTTTGGCCTTGGGGCCGTCGCCCCGGCCCGTCGGACCGTGGCATTGAGCGCACTGTTCCTGGAAGATCGTCGCGCCGCGCGCCCGCGAGGGCGGGCGCGCCGGGTAGGGGTCGAGCGCGCCGCCCGCGGCGGCGGCAATGCGCTGAACCAGCGTAGCAGCCCGTTCCGCGACCGAGTCGGGGGGAGCGGCCCGGGCGATCATCGCCTGGAGCGCGCCGAGCCCGCTGTCCGCCGCGGCCCGCACGCCGGACGGCAGCCCGCCGACGTCGAGACGCGCCGCGTCGAGGAACTGCCGCGCTTCGTCGACCTCGGCCGCCGCGGTCATCCGCCCACCCCGGGCCGGCACGCCGGTGGCGTACTCTTTGGCAGCGAGCGAGGTCGCCGCGACGATGCGGCGCGCCACGGCCAGCGAGTCGTTCGCCTGGCCCGCGGCACCCGCCGCGACGCAGACGCTCAACAACAAGCCGAGAAAGAGCTTACAGGAGATGAGAACGATTCTCTGGAAGGGGGTCCGGTATACTAGAGCAAAACAGTCGGGAATTCAAGCACGCTCAGTCGCGCGCCAGCACCGCCACGGCGACCGCCGCCTGATGGGTGTGCGACAGCGACAACAGGACGCGCCCCACTCCCAGCTCCCGGGCGCGCTCGGCGGCAAGCCCCGTGAGTCGCGCGTCAGGCCGGCCGTCGGCTGCCCGCATGACCTCGATCTCGCGCCACGCGATCCCCCGGGCCGCGTCGCTGCCTTGCAACGCCTTGTAGACCGCCTCCTTGGCGGCGAGGCGCACCGCGACGTGCGTCGCGGGGTCGGGCCGGCTCTCGCAGTACGCGCGCTCGGCCGGGGTCAGCAGGCGCTCGTACACGCGCGCCCCCTTGTCGGCGAGGATCGCCGCCACCCGGGACACCTCTACCAGGTCGACGCCGACCCCGATCGCGCTCACGCGATCAGAACCCCAGGCGCGCGGCGAGCCACGCCGGGGCGGGCAGATAGCCGCCCAGCACCAGTCCCAGCCACACGAGTGCCGCGGCCAGCGGTGTCCACAGCGCGAGCAGCGGCCACAGTGGGAGCCGCCAGCGCGCGACCGCCTCGATCTCCCCGTCCCAGCGACGCCGCTCCGCGGCCACTTCCGCCTCGAGGGCGAGCCAGGCGGCTTCGAGGCGCCGCGCGGCGGTACGGATCGCCTCTTGCCAGTCGCCGAGCGCGGCTCTGTCGAGCACGCTCGCGTCGCGCACCCGCGTCGCAGCGGTGTCGAGCGCGTCGAGCGCGGCGACGAAGCCCTCGCCCCCCGAGGAGAGCCGCGCCGCGATCGCGCGCTTCTCGGACCCCGAGAGCAGCCGCCCGCGCCGCCGGTGTCGCGGCATCCGCACCCGGAGCGCGGCGCGTTCGATCTCGGCGTCGAGCGCGCCGGCGACCCGCTGCGCGGCGCGCCGCACCGCGTGCTCCCATGCCGTGAGCCACGCGCGGCGGCTGACGGCGTCGAGCACGCGCTCTCGCTCCTCGCGCACTGCGGCAGCGCGCGCCTCACCCGCCAGCTCCAATACGCGGGTCGCGAGCTCCTCGCGAACGTCGTCCAGCGGCACCCAGGGTGGCTCGGGCCGGCGCGGCACGAGCAGGCGCCCGAGCGACGGGGCCAGCTCGGGGGCGCGCAGCGGCATCGGGATCTTCAGGGGCACGTTCATCGGGGCTGCTCCGCGGCGACCAGCCGCGCCGCGACGGCGAGCACCTCCGGGGGGGTGGAACCGGTCAAGCGAAGATCGCGTCGAGCACCGCCGCCGTGTCGGCGAGCGTCTCGAACACATGCGTCGCCCCCACCGCGCGCAAGGCGGCGACGTCGTAGGACCCGGTGGCGACCGCGAGGCTGCACGCGCCGATCGGCCGGCCACAGGCGACATCGTCCGGCGTGTCGCCCACAATCACGATCTCGACGCCCGCGAACGCGCGCCCCAGCTGCGCCGTGGCCCGCGCGGCCGCCACGCCCGGGAGGTCCGACCGCCGGGCCGAGTCCGAGCCGTACGCCCCCACGCGGAAGCGCGCGGGATCGAGCCCCGCCGAGCGCAGCTTCAGCGCCGCGCCTTGAGCGAGATTGCCAGTGAGCAAGCCCACCACGGCTCGCCCTGCCGCTTCGTGCGGCTGCAACGCCTCGAGCAGCTCGCCAACGCCCGCCATCAGCTTCGTCCTCTGGCCGGGTTTCGCAAGCTCCGCCCGAAGGTGTTCCACGTAGCGGCGGCATACGGCCTCGATCCGGGCATCGTCCGCCGCCGCGGGATGACCCGCCAGCGAGAGCAGGTCGCGGACGATCTGGGGATCGGTCTTGCCGTCGAAGCGATAACGCTCGATCGGTCCCGCCGTGCCCGCCTCGTCGAGGAGCGCCCGGTGGATGGCGCGCCGACCCGCGCCGTCGGTCCACAGGAGCGTGCCGTCGATGTCAAACAGGACGAGCTTCATGAGGCAAACTTACTCGTCGGACTGCCACCAAATAGTCCCGCAACCGCTTCGCCGCTGGCGTGTCCGCCAGCAGGTCGTCCGACGCGACCCCGCCCCGGGAGAGGGCCGAGTGGACGATGCGCCCCGCACCGGCCCAGAGCGCCACGTGGGAGATGCGCCGGCCGTCGGTGAAGCACACGACGTCGCCCGCCTCGTACCCGACGCCCTCGGGGTGGATCTTCACGTCGCCCCCCGCGAGCGACTGCAAGTCGGCGTCACGCGGGAGCGACAGGCCGCGCGCGGCGTACGTGGCCTGCACCAAGCCCGAGCAGTCGACGCCCCACTCGGTCCGCCCGCCCCACCGGTACGGCGCCCCGGAGAACCACCGGAGGGCCCATTCGGGCGGGGCGTGGAGCCGCGCCTCGGCCCGCACCTCCGCCACGGTGCGCACCACTCCGGCGGCGACGCTCCATACCCGCCCGTCCGCCGTCTCCACCCGCCCGCCGCGCTGCGGGGCGACGCGCGCCCCCACGGCGAGCCGGAAGCGGGCATCCTCGCACCGGAGCTCCGCTCCGAGCGAGCACGCCGTGGCACGGTCGGTCCAATCGTCGGCCCAATCGGCCGGGCCCGCCGCCACGTATCCCGTGTGGATCCACGCGTGGTAGCCGTCGCCCGTGCGCACGCGGAGCCAGACGCCGTCCCGCCGCTCGAGCACCGCCAGCGTCTCGCCGTGCAGCGCCTCGCTCACGCAATCCGCCGCGCCGCGTGGCTCGCGCACCAGCGGCGCCACGGTCGCGGTCACGACGGCAGCGGATTCTTCGCCCACCGAGGCGTCGGGGAGCAGCCGAACGTCGGCGGCGAGCCCGGCGGCCGCGGCGAGGCGGCGGAGTGCGGCCAGCGCGTCGCGGCTCGTGGTACAGCCCGTGAGCGATCCCCCTCCTGCCCCTCCCCCCACACCCCCGATCCCCGCCGCCTGCACCGCCACCTCCAACACCCCGAGGCGCGGGTCGGGCGTCCACTTGCGGGCGATGTCGGCGACGACGCGCTCGAGGCGGTCGGTCATGGGAGCTTCACGCCCCGGCATCACGCGCACCATCCGCCAGTCCGGGGATGTCTCCCACGCCCCGCGCCAGCCGCACGGCACGCTCCACGGCGACGGGCACGGCCAGCGCCGCCAGGGCTTCGACCTGCAGTGGGGTTGCGGGAGCGAGCGTGGCCGTACTGACGGCGAACACGACGTCGCCGTCGAACATCGTGCCGTAGGGCACGATACGGCGCGCGAGCGCGTCGCCGGCCGCATGCGCCAGGCTCTCGAGCCCCACGCGCTCGAGGGCGGCGTTCGTCGCCACGACGGCGAGGGTCGTATTGCGCCCGGCGCCGTCATCCTCCTGGCGGGACAGAGCGCCGAACGGCGCGCCGCCCGCCGCCAGGTACTGCAGCGCGTCGGCGAGCTTCCCGTCGGGGCCGCGCGCGCCCGCGAGGATCTGGCCGCGCCCATCGAGGACATTGCCGACCGCGTTCAACACCACCAGCGCGCCCACGACCACGTCCCCGCCCCGCACGGCCCATGTGCCGACGCCGCCCTTCATGGCGCGGCGAGGCCCGAGTGCCTTGCCCACAGTCGCGCCCGTGCCCGCCCCCGCCGAGCCCTCGGCCACCTCGGTGCCCGCGGCGGCGCACGCGCGGTACGCGTCGTCCGCCGAAGGCCAGCGGTTGGCCTTGGAGCCGGGGGCCAGGTCGAAGTCGAAGATCACCGCGGTGGGCACGATGGGCACCACCCCCGCCGGGCCGACCGGGAAGCCGCGGCCCTGATCGCGCAGCCAGCGCATGACGCCGTCGGCGGCGCCGAGCCCGTAGGCCGAGCCGCCGGCGAGCAGGATCGCGTCGATGTGGCCGACGAGATGGCGGGGATGCAAGGCGTCGAGCTCGCGGGTCCCCGTGGCGCGGCCGCGCACGGCGCAGGCGGCGCGCATCCCGCCCGGCGGCGCCAGCACGACGGTGCATCCGGTCGCCCCGGCGCGGTCGGTCCAGTGCCCCACGGTGATGCCCTGCACCGCGGTGAGGCTGGAGGGAACCGAGGAGGCCATGGGAGCGCGAAGATAGCTCGGCTTGCTCGGCTTGTGGAGGCCACATACGTTAGCGCCATGACCAAGCCCGACACGCCGAATTCCGCCGGCCCCGCGGAGCCAACCACCGTGCTGGTGGTGGACGACGAGGACGGCATCCGCCAAGCCCTCGACCGTTTTCTCACGCGGCTCGGATACCGCGTCCTCCAGGCCGCGAGCGGCGCCGAAGCGCTAGACCGTCAGGCGGGCGGGCAGCCGCACGCGATGCTCTCCGACATCCGCATGCCGCACATGAGCGGCGTCGAGCTCGTCCCCAAGGCGCTGGCGCTCGATTCCGACCTGGCGATCATCATGCTGACGGCGATCGACGAGCCCCGCACCGCGATCGAGTGCATGAAGCTCGGCGCGTACGATTACCTGATCAAACCGGTGGATCTGGACGAGCTGGAGTTGTCATTGCAGGGGGCGCTGCGCATGCGGCAACTGGAGATCGACCGGCGCGAGCTGGAGCAGTGGCTCGCGCGCGAGGTGGCGGTGCGTACGCGCGACCTCGAGGAGCGCACGACCGTGGTCGAGGAGATCGCACTCGACGCCCTCGCCGCCGCTGGAGAGTGGCGCGGCGCAGACGAGGCCATGCGCAAGCTGGCGAAGGAGCTCGGGACGTCGCCCGACGAGGTGGCCCGGGAGGTGCGGAAGCGAGGGACGGGGGGCGCCGCAGGAAGCGGGGGGAGCTGAGGGGGACGGAGGCTCAGCCCTGCTGCGAGGCCTTGGCTTTCTCCTCACAGGCTTTGCAGCGCGTGACGCCGCGGAACGAGCAGATGAGACAGAGGAAGGTCCCGCAGTCCGCGCACGGGTAGCCCTCGGAGGCGCGCTCCTCGTTGCCGCAGTAGCGGCACGTCATCGCGTCGTGCTCCATCAGTTTCGGCTTGTCCATACGCTCCTCACAGGTCGAGCCCGTAGCCCTTAATCTTATTGATCAGCGTCGCGCGCGAAATACCGAGCTCTTGGGCAGCCCGGGTGCGGTTGCCGTCGTGGAACCTCAAGGTTCGCTCGATCTGCTGCCGCTCCACGTCCGCCAGGCTCTGCGGCACGTGCCGCCGGTCCCCGCTCCCCCCGCCGCCCTTGCGCAGGTCCGGGGGGAGGTGCTCGACCCCGAGCTGCGCGGCGCCGCGCGCCAGGATCATCGCCCGCTCGACCACGTTGCGCATCTCGCGCACGTTGCCGGGCCAGGGCGCGGACAGCAGGCGATCGAGCGCTTCGGCGCTGCACGCGCTCGGGCAGCCGGGCATCTGCGGTCCGAGGTCGGCGACGATGCGGGTGAGCAGGGCGAGCCGGTCGTCGCGAGACCGGTCACGCACCGCCGCAAGACGCAGCGGCATCACGCTCAATCGGTAGAACAGGTCCTCCCGGAATCGCGCGGCACGCACCTCCTCCCCCAGGTCGCGATGCGTCGCCGCAATGAGCCGGACGTCCACCGTGATCTCTCGCGTCCCGCCCAACCGTCGAAACGTCTTGCTCTCGAGCACCTTGAGCAGCTTGGGTTGCAGCTCGGGAGCCAGGTCGCCGATCTCGTCGAGAAAGATCGTGCCGCGGTCGGCGAGCTCGAACAGTCCCTGGCGGCGCTCCTTCGCGTCCGTGAACGCCCCCTTCTCGTGGCCGAACAGCTCCGATTCGAGGAACGTCGCGGAGAGCCCGCCGCAGTTCACCTCGATGAACGGGCCGTGCGACCGCGGGGAAAGATGATGGATGACGCGCGCGGCCCATCCCTTCCCCGTGCCGCTCTCGCCCGACAAGAGCACGGTCGAGCGCTCGCTCGCCGCCAGCAACTCGATCTGGCGGCCCAGCTCACGCATCGCCGGCGACACGCCCAGAGACTCGAGGCCCTCGTGCTCGTGCTCGCGGGCGCGCAGCAGCGTGTTTTCACGCGCCAGACGGATCTTCTCGGACACTCGCGCGGTGGCGGCGGCCAGGAGCGTCATGTCCACCGGCTTGGTGAGAAAGTTCTCCGCACCGAGCTGCATCGCGCGCACGGCGGTCTCGATGTCGCCCTGCCCGGTCAGGAAGATCACGGCGGCGCCGCGCGGGCGCAGCTGCTCCAGCAGCTCGAGGCCGCCGACGTCGGGGAGGTGGAGGTCGAGGACGACCACGTCGGGCCGCAGCCGGTCGAACGCCTCGAGCCCGGCTTCGCCGGTCGCGGCGCGCGCGACGTCGTAGCCGAGCCGGTCGAAGTAGTCGCCCAGGGCGCGCAGCACGTCGGCATCGTCGTCGATCAGGAGCAGGCTGTCAGCCATGCCGAGACGCCCGCACGGGAGCCGTATCGGGGTCCACGATGACGCGCAGCGACGCGGGCACGAGCTGCGCCTCGAACGGCGTATCGCCCCACGGCTCGCCGTCCAGCTGCATCGGCCGCGGCGGGCCCTCGAGCACTTCCACCTGAACGGTGCGCCCCCGCCCGAACCACAGCCAGCGCGCGCCGTCCGCCGGGCGGCGCAGCAACTCGACGAACGCCTGCAGGCTCTCGAGCATCCCCACGGCCCGCAGCACGAGCACGTCGAGCCAGCCGTCGTCCGGCATGACGCCGTCGCGCAGCCGCAAGAACGGCGGGATCAACTCGCCGCAGTTCGCGACCAGCACCATCGCCGCCGGCAGCTCCCGCGCCACCCCGTCCACTGTCACGCGGTGCCGCGGGCTCGTGACGCGGGGGAGCGCCGCGAACGCGCGCACTATGTACGCCGCCATCTTCCAGCGGCGCTTCTCCGCCACGCCGGTAGCCGCCATGAGCCGCGCGTCGAACCCGGTCCCACTGCACACCGCGAAGTAATGCGTGCCGTCGGGCCGGTCCACGGCGCCCAGGTCGATCGCCGCGGCCCAGCCGCGCAGGATCACCCGGGCGGCGGCCGCCGCGCCGCGCGGCAAGCGCAGGTTTCCGGCCAGCAGATTCCCCGTGCCCCCCGCCACCAGCCCGAGCGGGATGCCGCTGCCTACGGCTCCGGCGGCGATCTCCATCGCGGTGCCGTCGCCCCCGTAACACACCAGCACGTCCACGCCCTGCTGACGCGCCTCGCGGGCGAAGCGCCGCGCGTCCCCCGCTTGGGCGGTGGCAAGCACTTCGACCGACCACCCGCCGTTCTTGAGCGTGTCGCGGATCGCGCTCACGGCGCGCGCGTCCGTGCGCGCCGCCGCCGGATTGGTGATCAGCAAGGCCCGGGTCACGTTAGTAGCGCTTCTCCCAGAAGAGATCGAGGCCGACCTGGCGGGGCAGCGTCGCCCCGATCCCCTCGGTGGCGGGGTCGCCACACGTCAGCACCGGCTCGAAGCTCGCCTCCGTGCGCCACTCCGGACTGATTCGGAACTGCAGCGACAGGCCGAGGGTGTTGCCGACCGCGACCTGGCGCCCTTCGCAGAACCCGGCGTTCACTACGAGGAAGGTCTTCGGCCCCAGCTGCCGCCCCACGGCGAACTGCCAGCCGAGTAGGGGAGCCCCCTGGCCGCCGCCGCCGGGGCGGATCTCCACGTAGTCGACCGGCACACCGCCCGACACGATCGTTTGCTCGATCTCGCCGGACAGCACGGAGAGCGCGCTCTGCAGGACGGCGCGCTGGTCGGCGATCCCGCCTTGGTCGCCCCCGAGGTCCACGCTGCTCTTCCCGAACAGCAGGTAGGAGATGACTTCGGTCTGCGACAGATCCCGCTTCTCCGCTTCCAGCGTCACCTGCGGGACGAGCAGCGTCCCGGTGATGTGCGCAACCACGGTGATGTCCTCGGGATTCCGCTGGGTCGCCGTCGGAACCGGGTGCACCACGTGCTTCGCCTCGATGTCGAGCGCGGCGTCCTGGTCCGGCGTGCCGAAGTAGCGCACGGTCCCCTGCGACACCACGAACTCGCGCGTCACGGGCCCGACCTTCAACCGGTAGGTGCCGCGCGGGGCCTGGAGCGTGCCGCTGATCAGGTAGGCACTGCGCTGCTTGCTGAGGGTCACGGTACCCGCGAGCTGGATGTTGGCCTCGTCCGAGCGCAGCCAGACGTCGCTCCCCATCTCCAGCTCCAGCTCGTTGATGCGGAGGCTGTCAAGGAACACGTTCTGGAACTCCGGCCCCAGGCGCTGTTGCTCGATGATCGAGGCCAGCGACGTGTCGGCGAGCTCGTCGAGATTCACGATGCGCTTCTGCACCAGGTCGGCGAAATACAGCACGCCGGAGGTGACCTTCGCCTGGCCCGTGAGCGTCGCGCCGAACACCGGGCCCTTGAGGGCGAGCCGCCCGCTGGCCGTGATCGCCACGTTGTTCTTCAGGTCGAGCGCCTTGAATTGGTCTGCGCCGATGCGCAGGTCGAGCACGGGGTGGGTGAGCTGCTCGAGCCGCACGACACCGGAGACGTCGGCCCGCCCGCGCTCGCTCCGGGCGGAGAGCGCCTCGATCGCGATCGTGTCGCCCGAGAGGCCGAGCCGACCGTTCACGTCCTCGTAGCGCACGCTCAACGTCGGGATCGTCGCCGCGGCGCCCGCGATCCGGAGCTCCCCGCGCAAGCGCGGCCTGTCCCACGTCCCCGCGATGCCCAGGTCGGCCGAGAACACTCCCACTACGCGTTGTAGCGTCGGGGTGACCGCCTCGAGCACCGACAGGTCGACGCTGTCCGCCGTGGCGCGCACCGAGACGGTGTCGGGCAGCTGGCGACGCTCCACCGGGACGAGCGAGAGGTCGAGAGGCAGATACGCCTCGACGTCGAGGATCTGCGTCCCCGACCGCCACAGGTGCGCCCCCGCGTGGAGGCGTCGGTCGCGGTACTCGAACGAGCCGTCCACGAACGGCGCGTGGAATTCGCCGAACGACCCGTTGGTGAGTGAGAACGCGCCGCTCGACACGGGGCTGGCGCGCGTGCCGGTCAGACCCACCGTGGCCGTGACCGTTCCCCCGACGCCGGCCGTGTCGCGCTCGAGCAAGCCGTACAGCCCCGCCAGCGGGAACCCCTCGAGCTGGAGGTGGGCGTTGGCGCGGTCGCGCGTGGGCAGGTCCCCCTCGAGCACGAGCTTGCCCGACCCGTACGCGCTCTGGAGCACGAGGCGACTCACGGTCGCCGCCGAGTCGGTGACGGCGAGCTCGACCGGGCGCTCCAGCACCCAGACGTCGCCCGGCAGCTGCACGGCGAGCGAATCGAGCCCGAGGCGCTCCAGCGCGCCACGCGCCGGATCGCAGTGTCGCGCGAAGCGACCCCCCGCGAGGAACGCGCCCAGACCGCCCACGCGCGAGCGCGCGAACCAGTGGAGCGAGTCGGGCGTCCCGCGAGCCGCCGTGACTACTGCGCCGAGCCCGAGGACGCCGTTGGCGATCGAGTCGACGGTCGCTTCCCCGTCCAAGGACGGCACGACGCCGGGATGCCAGGCGAGCCGCGCCCGGCCCGACGAGGCCGCCCAGCCGTGCCATTTGAGGCGCTCCGCGCTGGCCCGCGCGTCGAAGGCCAGGGAATCAAGCGACCCCTCGAGCGTGAGCAGCACGTGCGCCGCGCCCGACAGCGTCCGGTCGCCCGCCGCCGCTGCGGCCGTGTCGCTTCCCGCGAGCCAGCTCGCGAGCGAGTCGAGCGCGCGCAGGCTGTCGGCGTCGAAGTCGAGCGCCAGTGCGCCCCGGGTCCCGCGCGCCCACCCGAGCGATCCCGTCCCGGTCGTGATCAGTCCGGGCTGCGTGATCCGCAGCGAGTCCAGGTACACACGGCGGTCCGCAAACCGCACGATGGCCCGACCACTGTCGAGGGCGGCGCCCACGAAGGACGACGGGCTCAGGGTGGCGCTGAGGGCTCCCGCCGGCGGGCCCGCGCTGTCCCCGGTGAAGCTGGCCGCCGCGGTGAAGCTGAGCCGCGACTCGGGGCCCCGCCCGCTCCAGCGCGCGAGATCGAGGTCCCGCGCCCGCAGCACGAAGTCGCGCGCCCCGTAGTGCGGAAAGTCGAGCATCAGCACCCCGTTTCCTTCCAGGGCCCCCCCGACCGCCCCCGCCCCCCCCGCTGCGCGCACATCCACGTGCGTCTCCAGCGCCGCGAGCGGGCCGGCCAGCTTCACCGGGCCCACGACCGCGCCGCGCAGCGGCAGCGTGGGGAAGCTGCCCCGCAGCCCGTCGAAGGAGACCGAATCGGCGGTCACGTCGGTATACACGCGCAGTGTGTCGGTACGGTTATCCAGCCGCACGGTCCCGCTGACCTTGCTCGGCGGCCGATCACCGTCCCGCTGCTCGAGGGTGCCGCTGAACTGTGCGTCGCGCAGCGGCCCGGTGAGCGTCCCTGCGGCGTACAGCGTCCCGTGGAGCGCGACCGCGGGGGCGAGCCGCCGCACCGTGCCCAGGTCCACGCTCGACGCCTCGACCGCGAACGGCTGGAAGTGCATGCCGTCCTTGGCCCGCAGGTTCAGCTCGCCCCGGCCGCGCACTCGCGTCTCCGGCCATCCGGGGATGAGCGAGTCGCGGAACGCCCAGTCCAGCTCCACCGCCAGGGCCGCCAGCCGGCCGCTCGCCACGGTGTGGCCGGAGAGCCGTCCGGCGAACGGCAGCGTCTCGAGGAAGGGGCGCGCGAACTCGAGGTCGAAGTCGCGGGCCTCGAGGTCGGCGTCGCGCAGCGCGACGAGCCCCGAGTCCGCGGCGCTGAGCGCGGTCAGACGGCCCGACAGCGTGCCGCCGCCGTGGGTCAGGCGCAGTGGGTCGAGGCCGACTTCGAGGAGTCGCTCGCCGTCGGAGCGCAGTCGTACGTCGCCCACGACCACTCCGGCGCCGGGGACGGCCGTGAACCGCCGGTCGATGAAGTGGAAGTCCGCGAGGGTCGCCGAGTCGGCGTGGAGCTGGAGGTCGTACAACAGCGTGCCGTGCGGCCAGGTGATGAGGCCGCGCGCGTCCCGCAGCACCGACGCCGGGAGCTGCGCGCGCGCCAGGTTCAGCTGCAGCGAGTCGCCGACGACGCGCAGCCGTCCCGACACGTCCACCAGCCGCACCGACGGGTCGCCGCTCTCCACGGCCAGCCGGGTCACGTCGATCCGGATCCCCCGCTCGCGCGGCGACGAGACCTGGAGGGAGGCGAGCTGGGCGTCGAGGTGCTCGAAGCGGCGGATCCGCACGCGCCCGTTGGGGCCGCCGCTCTCGATCTCGAGCGCGGAGTCGCCGGGCGAGGGGCGTCCGGCCTGGAGCCGCAGCGTCACCGTCCCGTCGTCGACGCGCACGTTGCGGAACAAGATGAACGCGGCCGGCCGGTGCGGACCGGTGTCCGGGCCGCCGAGGCGGAGCAGCTCTTCGATGTTGAGGCGCCCGCTCCGGTGCTGAACGATGTTGATCACGGGGCGGCGCAGGACGAATTCGAACAACGCCACCCGCCCCGCCGCGAAGTCGAGTGGGTTGTAGCTCAGCTCGGCGCGCGGCAACCAGGCGACGAGCGTCGTGTCCGCGTCGAACAGGCGCACCTGGGACAGGGTGACGCCGGTGAGGAGCGAGCCGCCGACGTCCCCCACCTCGATCGACCCGGTGAACACGCGGGCGAGCGCCCCTTCGGTGACGCGGGCGACGAGCGCGCGGCCGGCGCCGGTGCCCACGAGCGCCGACAACGCCCCGAGGAAGCAGGCGAGCAGGCCGACCACCGTCCACAGCGCGACCCCGAGCGAGCGGCGCACGATCAGAACGCCTGCCCCACGGCGAACTGCACGGTGACGCGCCGCCAGAACGAGGACGGCCGCGGCGGCTGGATCGAGTTGCGGTGCACGGTCAGCGTCGGTGGGTTCTGGGAGTTATCCTGAAAGTAGAGGGGCCCGGGCTCCGCGGCATACCCGTTGTACGCGGCGTCGAGCCGCACGGGCCCGAGCGGCGTGACGAAGCGCAGCCCGAGCCCCGGCGTCACGCGCACGCCGCTGATCGTGCTGAGCTTCTCGCCCCGCTCCCACACTTGACCCGCGTCCACGAACAGCCCCAGCCGCATGCGGTCGGGAAAGATCGGCGTCGGCACCCGCAACTCCAGGTTCGCGACGACCATAGTGTTGCCGCCGGTGGGCGACGTGCGGAGGTCCCGGTACGTCGTGTCGGCTCCGCGCACCACGAGGTTCGCCGCGCTCGTGTCGGCGGTGACATACACCCGGGGCCCGAGCTCGTTCAACGCGTATCCGCGGACCGAGTTCGGGCCACCCGCGTAGAACCGCTGGTCCGGCGGCACGAATCGCGCGCTCTGACCCGACAGGGTGATGCGCTGCGGCAGGATCGTTCCCGCCCGCAGGCGCCAGGCCAGCACGGCCCGACGCGAGAGGCTGTAGTACTTCGACAGCTCGAGCTCCCCCCGGTTGAACTCGTACAGCGTGTCGGACAGGACCAGCCGCGACGCGTGCACCAGACTGACGCGCACCAGGCTGCCCTCCGACGGGTCGAGCACGGAGTTCACGCGGTCGCGAGCGCCGGAGATCGTCACGGCGCCGAATCGCCGCCGGTTGGCGAGGAATACCTGGTCGGAATCGTTGCAGACGCGGAACACGCTGCAATAGACCACCGGCTCCGCAGTCGTGCGCCCCACGGAGTAGCTGTAGCCCACCGTGACGGGCACGCTGCGGCGGGCGTTGAACGTCACGGCGAGGTTGGTGCCGATCGCCTGGCGCGTGTAGGCCTTGAACTCGGAGCGCCGCTCGGCGTAGACGGCGAAGCTCGCCGTGTGACGCGGCGACAGAAACGCCGGCTGCCGCAGCGTCACCGTGGCGTTGAAGTTGGCCGTGTCCGACTGCGCATCGTCGCGCAAGAAACGGCACACGTTGCTCCGGAACCCGACGTCGGTCGGGACGCCGACGCCGATCTTCGACAGTTGCCCGGTGAGGTCGAGCGTGCGGGCCCCTCCGAGGAAGTCGTACGCGGTCCAGCCGGTCTGGACGCGGAAGCAGTCGATCGAGCCATATCCCGCCCCCATCCGGATCCGATGGCGCGGCGCGTCGCTCAGCCGTACGAGCACGCGTACCGTCGAGTCCCCCCGCTCCCCCCCCTCCCCCCCCT